>OLVX01000280.1_pt1 | contig 52408 bp, 44 predicted proteins | sample 1673271 | NCBI WGS metagenome assembly OLVX01 (sample SAMEA3178939, study PRJEB25190) | human gut metagenome | biome: human gut; feature: human-associated habitat; material: faeces | place: Austria | collected 2013
TGTCCCTTATTCCCATTTTGGAGGGAGTTTTAAGGAACGTCCCCTTTTCCCTCTTCCATTTTCAAGGAGGAGAAAATTATGAAGGTAATAATTGCTGCAGCAGGTACGGCTGGACATATTAATCCAGGTCTTGCTATTGCAAACAAAATAAAGGAAGAAGAAAAAGATTCAAAAATAATTTTTATAGGTACTACAAGAGGATTGGAAAATGATTTAGTACCAAGAGCTGGTTATGAATTAAAGACAATTGACGCATATGGACTTAGCAAAAAAATTTCTATAGAAAATATAAAAAGAATGTATAAAACATTTAAAGGATATGGAGAAGCAAAAAAGATAATAAAAGAATTTAAACCAGATATTGTTATAGGAACAGGTGGATATATTTGTGGTGCAACTATTACTGCTGCACATAATTTAGGAATCCCAACATTATTGCATGAAAGCAATGCTTTCCCAGGAAAAGCAGTAATAATGCTTGCAAAACAAACTGATACTATTCTAGTTTCTTTTGAAGATGCTAAAAATAGAATAAAACATGCTAAAAATGTTGTATTTACAGGTACACCAGTTAAAATAAAGAAAAAAGAATATACTATAAATGAAAAATTAGATATAATAAAAAAAGCTGGATTAAAAGAAACAAAACCAATTATTTTGATATTTGGTGGAAGTCAAGGTGCTCAAAAAATAAATGATGCTATTTTGGGAATTTTGAAAAATAAAAGTAACAAAGATTATCAAATTATGTGGGCAACTGGTCCTAAACAATATGATATTATAAAGGAAAGATTAGAAAATAATCATATTAATATTAATAACATAGACAATGCAAAAATTGTACCATATATATATAATATGGAAGAAATAATGAATGTATCAGACTTAATAGTAGCAAGAAGTGGGGCAATGACAATTACAGAAATTTCAAATTTAGGAAAGCCATCAATTTTGATACCATTACCAAATGTAAGTAATGACCATCAATTATATAATGCAAAAGTCTTAGAAAAAGTAAATGCAGCTAAAATTATATTAAATGATAAATTGAATGATAAAAACTTGGATTTTGAAATTAAGAATATTGTATTAAATAAAAATGTATTAAATGAAATGGGGCAAAATGCATTAAAAGTTGCTACAACAGATGTCGAAGATAAAATTTATAGTGAAATAAAAAAATTGAAAAAATATTAATTTACTGATAAATTAGTTAAAATAAAAGAGGTGGATTTTAAAATATTTAATAAATATAAAAATTATTAATATCTGCTTGTGTTATATTATAGAAAAGTTTTTCAAATTTCCTATAATATAAATATAGTGAAAGGGGAACTAATAAAAAATGTCAAAAAATATAAAGTCAAGAATTATTCTAATATCCATAATATCAGGGCTTATAATAATTGGAGCATTAGGTTTGTACTATTTAAATTCAATTTTGGAAATAAAAAATTTAATATCAAATTCTATACAAGTACAAGAATTATTAACAAAAGTTGAAATTATACACAAAAATGCTAGATTTGTAGTAGATATGTCAATAGTTGTATTTTTAATAGTTGCTATTTGTATATCTAGATATTTAAAAAAATTTGTAATTTGCCCCAAAAATAAGTTTATTAAGGGTGATGAAAAATCGGAATTAAAGGATAAACTAAGTGAAGTTTCAACTAGAAAAAATCAAATAGAAACAATATTACTCCATATGACAGATGGAATTATTGCATTTAATATGCAAGGAGAAATTATTTTAATAAATCCAGTTGCTAAGAAATTTTTAAGTATTAGTCCAGAAGATAATACTTTTGATGATATATTTAAAAAATTTAATTTAGATATAAATATGGAAAAGGTTATCTATTTAGAAAGTTGGACATCAACAGAAGAAAGAATACAAGTAGAAGATAGATTTGTAAAAGTATTGTTTGCACCATTTAAAGACGAAAAAGATAGACCAGATGGTGTGATAGCAGTTATACAAGATATAACAGAACATGTTAAATTGGATAATATGCAAAAAGAATTAATAGCAGATGTATCACATGAATTAAAAACTCCAATAACATCAATTATGGGATATGCAGATACATTGTTAGAAGGCGGATATGATGAAGAAACACAACAAAAATTTTTAAATGTAATTGCTTCAGAATCAAGAAGAATGGCAAGATTAGTAACAGATTTATTAACACTTTCTAGATATGACAGTAATAAGAAAAAAACACAAAAGGAATCTTTTGACTTAGGTGAATTAGTAAAAAGATGTCAAGAAAAGTTAGCTATAGAAATTAAGAAAAAGCAACATAAAGTAAATTGTTTTGTAACAGCAGATGTTCCATTGGTATATGCTGATAAATATGATATAGAAAGAGTTGTCTTAAATATTTTAACTAACAGTATAAAATATACACCAGAAGGTGGAGAAATAAAAATTTATGTAGGATTTGTTTATAATGATGCATATATAAAAATTTTTGACAATGGAATTGGAATACCAGAAGAAGACTTATCTAGAATATTTGAAAGATTTTATCGTGTAGATAAAGCACGTTCTCGTGAAATGGGAGGTACAGGTTTAGGACTTTCTATTGCTAAAGAAATTTTGGATAAAAATGGAGGAAGCATTGATATAAAGAGTAAAGTAGGAGAAGGAACAGAAGTTGTTATTAGGATTCCTACGAAACAATAAAAAACAATGAAAACAGTTGAAACGAGGCAAATTTGCCCCGTTTTTTGCACAATTGGGACGGAACAAAGGAAACGAACAAAGGAAAAGAACAAAGGGGACGTAGACAATTTGTTCCGTTTTTTGTGTCTAAAATTGTCAAAAAAATTTTAAAAATATAATAGAAAAAATTAGAATCAAGTAATGATAAACAAACTAGGATTATAAATCCTAGTTTTTGTTTGGAACATATTCAATTATATCTGTAATCTTACAATTAAAATAATCACATAATCTAGCTAAAACAAAAATATCAAATCTGACTAATTCACCAGTTAACATTCTTTTTAAAACTTTGAAATCAGTATTAGTGTCTCTTATTAATTGGTTTATACTAATTTTTTTTTCTTTTAATAGTTCATCTAATTTAAAATTGTAATATCCATTTCCAATTGATAGTTTAATCATCTAAAACTCCTAAAAATTAATTTTTAAATTATTTAATTATTATATAATTTAGAATGGATACTTGACTATTGGTTATATAACCAGTATAATAAGAATATAATTTAGGAGGAATACAAATGAAAAATAAAAAAGAAAGAGCTATAACATTAATAGCGTTAATAATTACAATTATATTATTATTAATTTTAGCAAGTGTAGCAATAGTAACTTTAACAGGTAATAATGGCTTATTTATACGAGCAAAACAAGCAAAAGTAAGTTATTCAATAAGTAGTGCAAAAGAAAAGTTAGAATTGGCGATATCAGATTTAATGTTAGAACAAACAAGTAAAGGAGAAAACTTAGTTAAAGAAGATTTATCAAAAATAAATAATGATGAAATTGATGTAAGGAGTATTGATAATTTTCCAGTAGAAGTAATATGCCAAAGTTATAAATTTAATATAGATGAAAATTTTATAGTAACATATGTAGGAGAAGCAAATGAAACCATAATTACATATACAACAGAACCAGAAGGGTATACAAATAAAGATGAAGTAAAAATATTAGTAAAAATAAGTAATCCCAAAGGAATAAAATCAATACAAAAACCAGGAGAAACAGATAAAATTTTGCCACAAGGACAAACAGAAATAGGAATAGATTACAAGGTTACAGCAAATGGAACATATACTTTTAAAATTGTTGATAATGAAAATAAGGAAACAATAAAAGACATAGTGATTGAACAGATAGATAAGGAAGCTCCAAAAGATTTTATACCAAGTGTAAAAGATATAAAATCAACTAAATTTACAATAGTAGCAGATGTTGAAGATGGAGAAAAAACTGATGTAAGTGTTAAAAGTGGAATTGAGAAATATGAATTTTACGTTAATGGAACTAAATATGAATCAAAATCAAATACATGCACTATTGAAAACTTAGGAAGAAATACACAATATACAGTATATGTTATAGTATATGATAAAGCTACTAATTTTAAAAAGTCTAATAGTATAAATGTTACAACTACAAATGGGGATTATCCAACATTAACGTTAAATGGATTTGTATTACCAGACGATGGATTAGCTACAGATGCATTACAGAAAGATGCATATGATAATAATTTTAGTACAGGTGAAGCATATGTAGGAACTCATAAATATTATAAAATTAGTCCAGAGTGTTGGGGAAAATATATGACATTTTATCATAAAGAAAGTATAGGATTTGTTAATTTTGGTAGTTCATATAATAAAATTAATGATATTATAAGTAGTTGGTTAGATGGTGTAGCAGGTAAAAATTTAATCGCAAGGAGTATATTAATACCATCAGGAAGTTATTGGGGAGCATTGAGTACAGGTACTAGTAGTTACTCAATTGCTGTGTATGAAGTTTGGTGTAGTGATGAAAATTTAACTGGAAATACATATTCTAATGAAAATAGACCGTAAAAGTAAGTATGAAATAAAGATTAAATTTTGCTATATTATATAGTTATTATATAATTCAAAATAAATAATTGTTCCATAGTTAATAGTATAATAATATTTTAAATGAAAACTTTTATATAATTAATGTATGTTATATGAAAGTTTTTTGATGTGTAATGAAATTATTTGAATAACCTATATTGTATGAAAAAATAAAATTTGTGATGTATATTTATTGATAATTGTTCAAAATTAATGTATAATGTAAAAGATATAAAAAAGAAAGAAATAGGTGATATACAAATGAGTGAAAAAATAAAAGATATATTAGATTGGATTTATTGTATAGTAATAGCTATTGTATTAGCATTACTATTTAGATATTTTATAGGAACACCAACAATTGTACAACAAGTTTCAATGAAGCCAACATTAATACAAGACCAAAGATTATGGCTAAACAGATGGGGAAGGACAATAGGAAAAATGCCAGAAAGAGGAGATATAATAACTTTTGAGGCCCCAAGTAAAAAATCATATACTGCAAGTGAAATTGATCAATCAAATCCAGTTGCAAAATATGAAAATGGACCAACTAGTTTATGGGGAAAATTTACATATTATGTATTAGAAATAAAAAAAGATAGTTATATTAAAAGAGTAATTGGATTACCAGGAGAACATGTTCAAATAAAAGATGGCAAAGTATATATAAATGGAGAGGAATTACAAGAAGATTACTTACAAAGTGGAATTGTGACTGATGTATTAGGAGTAGGATTTGATGATTTTGTAGTACCAGAAAATTGTGTATTTGCAATGGGAGACAATAGAAGTCATAGTACAGACTGTAGATCATTTGGATGTATTCCTTTAAAGAAAATAGAAAGTAAAGTATGGATTCGTATTTGGCCATTGAACTTATTTGGAAAAGTAAAATAGTCTTTTGAGGAGAAAAGGATGTTTGAACAAATATTAGGAAATAAAAAAATAACGGAGCAATTAACAAATTCTATAAAAATTGGGAAGATATCACATAGTTATTTGTTTTTAGGTACACAGGGAACTGGAAAAAAAATGATAGCAAAAGAATTTGCAAAGATGATATTGTGTACATCAGAAGATAAATACTGTGGTGTGTGTAAATCATGTATTGAATTTGATACAGATAATAATCCGGATTTTTCAATTATAGAACCAGATGGAAATAGTATAAAAATAGACCAGATTAGAGAATTTCAAAAAAAGGTATCAGAAAAGCCAATTATATCACAAAGAAAAGTTTATATTATAAATGATAGTGATAAGATGACAGTGGAGGCTCAAAATTGTTTATTAAAGACATTGGAAGAGCCACCCGAATTTGTAACAATAATATTAGTAGGAACAAATGAAAATGCTTTCTTAAGCACAATAAAATCAAGATGTATGATATTGCATTTTGAAGAAATTAGTGAAGAGGAAATCTTAAAGTATTTAGAAGAAAATTATCAAATTAAAATAAATAGTCAAATTATGATAAAAGCTTTTCAAGGAAGTATAGGAAAGGCAATAGAGTTAAAAGATAAACAAGAACAATATGAGAAAATAGAAAATCTTATATATGGATTAGAAAAAATGGATGTTGTTGATTTAGTTAATAAAGCTGAATTTTTATATTCGAGTAAGGATGATAAAACGGAAATTTTGGATTATATGGAAGTAATTTTAATGAATATTGCTAAAACATCAAATAAATATGCACAAACGATAGAAATTGTAGAGCAAACAAAAAAAAGGTTAGCCGCAAATGCAAATTACGATATGAGTATTGATAATATGTTATTCAAAATTTGGGAGACAGTAAACTGAAATGTACACAGGAAAAATTAATAAATAATAAATAATAAATTATAAATTATCATTGCTAATTAATAAATGTTAGTTAGCAAAAAAAATTGAGATTGTAATTTATTAAATAATGTAAAATATAAAAGCAGTAATAAATATTAATATAATGTTTTAAAGAATATTGTAATGACTATAATATTTATAATATTTTAGAAAGGATAGTAGTTTTGAAAAATATAATAGGAATACGATTTAAAAAATTGGGAAAGATATATTTCTTTAATCCAAAAGGATTAAAAGTAAAAAAGGGAGACAAGGTAGTTGTAGAAACTTCGCAAGGAGAGGAATTAGCAGAAGTTTTAATTCCAAATCGCCTTGTAGAAGATGATAAAATAGTTGCTCCTTTAAAAAAGGTAGTTAGGATTGCAAATAATAAAGATATAAAAAGAGAAGAAGAATGTAGAAAAATTGAAAAAGAAGCATTTGAGTTATGTAATAAAAAAATAAAAGAACATAAATTAAATATGAATTTAACAGAAGTTGAATGTAAATTTGATAATAGTAAAATTTTATTTTACTTTACAGCCGATGGAAGAGTAGATTTTAGAGATTTGGTAAGAGATTTGGCTGCTGTGTATAGAACTAGAATAGAATTAAGACAAATGGGTGTAAGAGATCAAGTTAAGAAAATTGGTGGAAATGGTGTATGTGGAAGGGAATTATGTTGTTGTACATTTTTGAGTGACTTTGAAGCTGTATCAATAAAAATGGCTAAAGAGCAAAATGTTTCATTAAATCCATCAAAAATATCTGGAAATTGTGGTAGGTTAATGTGTTGCTTAAAATATGAAAATTCAGTATATGAAGAAAAATTAAAACATTTACCAAATGTTGGAGCAATAGTAAAGACAGTAGATGGCGAAGGCGAAGTCGATAATGTTGAGATTTTAAAAGAGAGAGTAAGAGTAAAATTAAAAACAGAAGATGGTTATATTTATAAAAAATTTGATGCAAAAGATTTAGAAATTATAAAAGATGCAACAAAAGAACAACTAGATGAAGAAGAAATAGAACATAAAAAAGAACTTGAAGAATTAGAAAAATTAGAACAAGAAGATGAAAAAAATACAGAAAAATTTTAAAATAGTATGTATTATAGAGTTGTAGGAGGTGAGAAAAATGGCATATAAAATAACAGATAAATGTATTTCATGTGGAGCTTGTGCAGCAGAATGTCCAGTAGGATGTATATCACAAGGCGATACTAAATTTGAAATAGATGCATCAGCATGTATATCATGTGGAACATGTGCAGGAGTTTGCCCAGTTGGAGCACCAGAAGAAGAATAGGGAGAAGGGGACGTTCCTTCTTTTTCCCTTTTTTAAGGGAAAAAGGGACAGTGCTTAATTAATATATTGATTTTTTTCAAAAATTTTATTAGAAGATTATTTAGAATATTAAAATTCATATTAGTAATTATTTTATATCTATCATTTATAATAGTTATTTTTTTTAACTTTAGTAAATGAATTTTCCAAAAACTAAATTAAAATATAAAAATATAACTTGTGTAGAAAGGAGGAATAATGCCGAGAAATTCAAGAGAAAGTATAACTTCACAATATATTCATGTTATAGTACAAGGTATAAAAAAAGAATATATTTTTCAAAAAGAGCAATATAAAAAATATTATTTAAAACTTCTTTGGAAAACTTTAAAGGAATATAAAGAAACAAAAATTTTAGCATTTTGTATAATGGATAATCATGCTCATTTTTTAGTGTATACAGAACAAATTAAACAATTATCTCAAATAATGAGTAAAATTAATACCACTTATGGTATTTTCTTTAACAAAAGTGAAGATAGGGTGGGGTATGTATTTAGAAATAGATATTATACACATGAAATTTTGGACCAAAAACATTTGTTAAATACATTTGTTTATATACATAGAAATCCTATAAAAGCCAATATTGTAAAAAAAGAAAATGAATATAAATATTCATCATATATTAATTATGAAAAAAATATAGTTGATAATGATATAGTAAAGTTGGTATTTAATTCAATTGATTATATGAAAATATTTTATAATATTCATGAAAATTTTTCAGAAGAAGGTATATTTGATATAAAAGATAGTAAGGAAAATATTGTTAAAAATATGGATAAAATTAAAAACGAGTTTTGTAAGAAGTATAATGTTACTTTAGATGATATTAAAAGTGATAAATATTTGTTACGAATATTGATTTTAGAATTTAAAAAATGTTGTAATATAACAAATACCTTAATAATAGAATATTTGCATATAGGAAAGAACAGAATTTATAATATAATGAAATGTAAAATTTGTTAATAAAATGATTAATATATTGGAAAGTTTGCACAAATTATTATTGAAAATGTTATAAAAAATTTGCTTTAGCAAATTTAAAACATAAACAAATAAATGTTAAAAACTCTAAAGAGTGCAAATGTTATTATGCTAGTTTTGATTGATATTCAAGATTATAGAAAGAGTGTCCCTTTTTCCCTTAAAAAAGGGAAAAAGAAGGAACGTCCCTTTATTCCTTCTCTTCTAATTTTAGTAATTGTTCCCATCTTTTATCTACTTCTTTTTGGAATTCTTCTATCATCCATTCATTACCAGGTTTAAACATGTGTTTAAATCTTTTTTGTGGTTTTAAGAATTCTTCTATTGGAAGTTTTTTAGATGGTTTGTAATTTATTTTGTATTTTCCATCAATTACTTCATATAGTGGCCAGTAACATGTTTCAACAGCTAATTTATTTATTTTCATTAAATCTTCTGTTGCATAGCCCCAACCTCTTGGACAAGGTGCCATAACATTTAAGAAACATGGACCTTCTGTATATATTGCTTTTTCAGCTTTTTCGTATAAATCTTTCATATTATTTATTGCAATTGTTTGTGCAACATATGGTAGATGATGTCCAACCATAATTTCTGTTAAATCTTTTCTTTGTTGCATTTTGCCAGGAATAACTTTTCCAGCAGGAGAAGTCGTAGTATCTGCAAAATGTGGTGTTGCTGATGAACGTTGGATTCCTGTGTTCATATATGCACCATTGTCATAACATACATATACCATGTCATGACCTCTTTCCATTGCACCAGACAAAGATTGTAAACCTATATCATATGTTCCACCATCTCCACCAAATGCAATGAATTTTGTATGTTCATCATTTGGCAATTTACTTTGTTTTTTTAGTGATTTATAAGCAGCTTCTACACCAGATAATGTTGCTGCAGTGTTTTCAAAAGCTGTGTGTATAAATGAATCAGTCCAAGCAGTATAAGGATAAATAAATGTTGATACTTCCATACAACCTGTTGCTGTTGATATAACTGCATGGTCCTCTTCTTTTAAAGCTCTTAAAATGTGTCTTGCAACAACTGGAGCACCACATCCAGCACACATTCTATGACCTTCTGTGAATCTTGAAGGTTTATTTGCTACTATTTCTTTTAAATTGTATGCCATAATTATTTTGCCTCCCTTCTTAAACCTAAATATCTATAAGGCTGATCTACTTTTCCATCTTTTACAATAATTTGTAAATCAGAGTAAACTGATTTTATATCATTTGTTGTTGTATCTCTACCACCAATTCCATAAATGTAGTTGACCATTGGAACATAATTATTTGAAACATACATGCTAGATGATACGTCTTCAAATAATGCTCCACCAATACCATTTAGAGAATCAGATTTATCTAATACGGCAATTGCTTTTAAATGTGATAAGGCTTTTGAAACTTCTTCACCAGGGAATGGTCTGTAAACTCTGATTTTTAATAAACCGGCTTTTATTCCATTTTTTCTTAGTTCATCTACAACGGCTTTTGTTGTTCCAGCTGTTGAATTCATACAAACTATAGCTATTTCGGCATCATCTAATTTGTATTGTTCAAATAAATCATAATGTCTACCAGTCCATTTTTCAAAATCTTTTGCAACATCTAAAATTACATTTTTTGCGGCTTTCATAGCTTCAGCTTGTTGAGCTTTATGCTCAAATAAATATGCTTGTAAGTCAAGAGGACCAACAGCTATAGGCTCTTTTTTATTTAATAAATAATGTTCAGGGTGATATTCACCAACGAATTTTTTAACTTCTTCATCATTTTCTAATTCTATATTTTCAATTGAGTGTGATGTAATAAAACCATCTTGACATATCATAATTGGAAGTTGAACATCTTTATTTTCTGCAATTTTGTGAGCCATTAAGTTGTTATCATATGCCTCTTGATTATTTTCAGAAAATAGCATTATCCATCCAGCATCTCTAACACCCATTGCATCAGAATGATCATTATGAATGTTAAGTGGACCAGATACAGCTCTGTTTACTAAGTTTAAAACAATTGGAAGTCTTAAACTAGATGCAATATAAATCATTTCCCACATTAAAGATAAACCATTAGCAGATGTTGCAGTCATAGCTCTAGCACCAGCTGCTTCTGCACCAATACATGCACTCATAGCACTATGCTCACTTTCAACAGCAACAAATTCTGTATCAACAGTTCCATTAGCTACAAATGTTGAGAAATATTGAGGAATTTCTGTTGATGGTGTAATAGGGAATGCAGCAACAACATCAGGATTTATTTGTTTCATTGCAGTAGCAACAGCCTCGTTACCACTTAATCTTTCTCTAATACTCATTAATCAACACCTTCTTCCTTCATTTCTATAGCTCCGAAAGGACATACTTTGGCACAAACACCACAGCCTTTGCAATAATCATAATTAAAATCAGATCTTTTTAAAGAATCTTTGCAAACAGGAATACTGTTATCTGGACAAACAGGGAAACACAAGCCACATTGTGTACATTTTTCCTCTATCCATACAGGTTTAACACTTCTCCAATCGCCAGTTTTAAACTCTCTAGCATTTCCTGCTTCGTAAATATTTCCACCAATTGTTAAATCTTCCATTGGTGTTGTTTTATCTATATTTATCATAATTTAAACCTTTCTTTCAACCAATGGGGACGTTGTTAAATTGGTTGAAATTATTATATATTATTTTAAGTATTTATTATTTATATCAACCAATTTAACAACGTCCCCATTGGTTGAAATTTGTTAGATTTTTTTAATTTCTTTTAAAGCCATTTCTAATGCTTTCATATTTCCTTCAATAACTTCTGGTTTTTTAGCAAATTTGTGTTTAAAAGAACCTTGCATATCAGCTAAAAATGCTTCATCTGTCATAATTCCACTAACTTTGACAATTGCAGCAAGCATAGGAGTATTTGGGAAGTATCTTCCTAAAGCTTCTATTGATATTTTTCTTGCATCAATTGTATAAATGTTTCCAGAATAACCGTTTAAAACTTTTTTTAAATATTCTGGAGATTTTGTTGTATTAATTACAATTGCACCTGTTTCTTTTAAACCAGCTGTTACTGGGACAGTTTCTAAAAGTGTGTCATCAACAACTACAACATAATCTGGTTCATAAATGTTACTATGAACTGTTATAGGGTTGTCACTAATTCTGTTATAAGCAGTGATAGGGGCACCCATTCTTTCAGGTCCATATTCAGGAAATCCTTGTATATATTTACCAGTATTGAATGCGGCATCAGCTAATAAAAGTGAAGCTGTTTTTGCTCCTTGTCCACCTCTACCATGCCATCTAATTTCTATTAAATTGTTCATTAAATAGCCTCCTAATATATAATGCTAAATTATAGTTTAGCGTATTGTATATTTAGATTTTTTAAAGATTTATCTATAAACTTATTTTATGTGTCTAGTATATTCCAAAAGGCTATTGGTGTCAAGGGATTTTTTTAGATGATGTGGTCGAAAAATGAATGTATTAAAGAAATGAAAAAATAAATTTTTATGCATTTTTTTCTATTTCTATTAATTCAGATATATTACATTCTAAGTATTTACATAGTTCTTCAAGATATTTGAAAGAAATTGATGTTGTTTCTCCATTAATTATTCTGTTTAAATTTCTATTGGTTATATTCATTTTTTTACATAGCCAATATTTAGATTTGTTTTGTTTTTTTAATAATTTTTCTATATTGAAATTTAACATGATTTTCACCTCTAGATGAATTTTAATATAAAAAAATAATATAAATAAGTTATTTACAAATACCCTATATTTAGATATAATAACTAAAGAAAATATAATTGTAAGTATTATATAAGAAGATATAGGAAATAATTACATAGGAGGAATAAGAATGAAAAACAAAAGAAGTATTAGAAATAGTGGAATTACATTGATTGCTTTAGTAATAACAATTATAATTTTATTAATTTTATCAGGAGTAGTTATTGCAACGTTAACAGGAGATAATGGTCTATTTGCACGAGCAAAACAAGCAAAAGAAAGAACAGAATATACTAATGCTAAGGAAAGAGTATTATTAGAAATATTGACTGTTCAAACTGATAATTATGATAAAGAAAATATAATTTTAGAAATAGCAAAGCATATAATAGATTTAAATGACATGTTAGTTAATAAAGCTTATTTTACTGAAATTTCAAGAATTGATAGTAATTTGGCAGAAAAAATAAATAATACTCCATTAGATTCAATAGTTGTATCTGTTGATAAGTATAGTAAGTATAAATTTTTGATAGGAAAAAAAGGAGATATATTAGGTGTTACAGTAGGTAATGTAGATGATATGTTTAAAAATCAATTTATTAATATAGATGATTTTGAAAAAAATATGGATAGTGTAAAAGAAAATAATAATGAGGAAAAACCAGAAGTCAAAATTGAAGTTTTGAGTGAAAATACAAATGGATTTGAAGGGGAAATTAAAGTAAAGATAAGTGCAAGTATTTCAAAAGGAAATATTACGGAGATAATTCCTCCTGATGGAGCAATATTGATTTCAAAAATAAGCGAAAATGAAAGAATTTATAAAATTACTATAGGTGGTGAAGCAAAATTTTTAGTTAAAGCAAGTAATGGAACTGAAATAGAAAAAATATTAAAAACGTCAATATTAGAAAATCCTAATATACAAATAAAAAAAATTGATGAGAATGGATTTTTAGTGAGTGTAACTAATGAATATCCAGATGATTTAAATGTAAAATATGAATATTATTTGGATAATATTAAAGCAACAGATAAGCTGGATAGTAAAACTTTTGAAGTAAAGGATATATATTCAGAACATAGTGTATATGTGATAGCTTATTGTGGGGATACTATCTCAAAAAGCCAGCAAATTATTGTAAGTTCTCCATATATTACTGTTCCAACATTATCTTCAAATACTGGTAATATAATAAGTAATGGTTTCCTTGAAGATACTACAACTCAATGGGGAAGATTTACTCTATTTTATGCATTTGATAATAATAATTTAACGTCAAGTTCTACGACTAATGGTGGAAGTAATTCAGTAGGAAGTTATATAGGGTATGATTTTGGAGAAGCTATAGAAATTAAAAGGGTAACTGGAACAATAAGGATGAGAGGATATAAAATTCAGTATTCAGATGATAATGAAATATGGAAAGATGCATTTGAAGAAAATGTTAATGGAGAAGGGGAATATTCATTTGATAAATTAATAGATTTAAACGGTCAAAAACATAGATATTGGAGAATATTTGTAAAAGAAGGTTCAAGTAATTCTAGTTGGAGTTCAGTTGTTTATAGTTTACAATTTTATGGAATAAAAGATAAAAAAGCAGAAGTATATTTATCACAAATTCCATATTTAAAACAAAAAGGAGATAATATAATAAATAATGGATTTTACGAAGATTATACAAATCAATGGGGAAGATGCACTCTATTTTATGCATTTGATAAAGATGATACAACATGGAGTTCAACAATTAATGTTGGAAGTAATTCAGTAGGAAGTTATATAGGATATGACTTTGGAAAAGCAATTAAGATTTTAAGAGTAGTAGGAAAAATAAGAATGCTAGAATATAGTATACAATATTCAGACAATAATGAAGATTGGTTTGATGCATTAATAAGAAAAAGCAATGACAGCGAGAATGGTGATGATTTTGATGAGAAAATAAATGAAAATTTAGGAGAACATAGATATTGGAGAATATATGTAAAAGAAGGTTCAAGTAAATCTACTTGGAGTGCGATTGTTTATGAATTACAGTTTTATTCGAAATAAAATAAACTGCTAACGTGGTGGTTGTAAATAAAAAATTAATAATAGATAGTTCTAAAAATAAGAATTGTATCAGCAGTGACGATTATAGGATAATTAACACAAAAACATAATATAAATAAGTTATTCACAAATATTATATGATTGTATATAATTAAAGAAAATGTATAAATAAGTATTGAATGGAGAAATATAGGAAAAATGGAAAACAAAAGAAGTTTAAAAAGTAAAGGTACATTGATTGCTTTAGTGATAACAATTATAATTTTGTTGATTTTATCAGGAGTAATTATTGTAATCTTAAAGAGAGATAATTGGTTATTTTCAAGAGTAAAACAAGAATACTCAATAAATCAAGCAAAAGAACAACTAAGTATGAAAATAATGGCATTTAAGACTTCGATAAAAGATAATGAAACACTTGAACAGTTTGAAAAATTTTTATTGGATGATATTGAAAAAAATGTATATAATGTAAAAAAAATATATGATAATGATGATGTAGATTCAGAATTAGAGAGTATGTATGTTACTGAAGTAAAAAGTGGCTATACTTTTTTAGTAGATAAAAATTTAAGTTTAAGTAGTGTAGAAAATATTCATAATACGGAAGCTGTATATGAGGTAGAATCTATAGAAGGAGATAAATATCATATTAAAATTAATATATCTAATTTTGGAGGAATACAAAAGATACAAGATATTAATAATAATATAATTAGTTGCTACAATAAAACTAAAGTAGGATTGGACTGCAAGGTGGAAAAAAATAAACAATATCAAATTAAAGTGTATAATAGGAATAATAATGAAGAAATTTTTATATTAGATACAAGTAAAGTAGATGCTATAACAATAGAAGAGACTGATTCATATGTATATCCAATTATAACTAATTCAGGTATAAATGTTGGAAAAACATTAAATATAAAATGGCCTGAAGGTGGTAAAAATTATTATAGTTTAGATGAGGGAAAAACATGGACAGAATATTCTGAAAGTTTGAAAATTTTTAAAGAAGAAAATATTAAGGTTAAAAGTATTGCAAGAAATAATGAAATATCACAAATAATATCAAAAAAGATATCATTGGGATTAGCTAGTGATGCGTTAGGCGAACAAGCTTATGATAATGATTCATCTACTTATTTTGCAATTATTAATTCAAGTAAATACATGCAAGTAGATAAAAGTGCTTTTGGTAAAAAAATCTGTTTTTCGATATCACCAGATAATTTAGCATATGGGATGCAAGCAACAATAAGATTTTTAAATGAAAATGATGTAATTGTAGGAGATGTATATACTACAGTTTATAGTAATAATTTTAATATATTGATTCCTGAGGGCGCTTCAAAATTTGAAATATATGTAGAACATTATTATTATGTAAATAACATGACTATAGAATAATGATAATCAAAGCAAGAAAAATTTTCTTGCTTTTTATTGTTTTATATAGTAAAATGTAAAAAAACAAAACTTGAGAAAAATGGAAAGGACTGTCCCAAATTCCCTCAAAAAAGGGAAAAAGAAGGAACGTCCCTTTATCCCGGGGTGAAAAAATGTATTTAAAAAGATTAGAGTTACAAGGATTTAAATCCTTTGCAGATAAAACAATATTAGAACTAATGCCAGGTATTACAAGTGTTATTGGACCAAATGGGTCAGGAAAAAGTAATATTTCTGATGCAATTAGATGGGTGCTAGGTGAGCAAAGTATGAAATCCCTAAGGGGAGCGAAGTCATTAGATGTTATCTTTGCGGGTACTCAAAATAGAAAGTCTTTGGGTTTTGCAGAGGCTTCTTTAGTATTTGATAATAGTGATGGAAAATTGCCAATTGAATATACGGAAGTTACGGTTACCAGAAAAATTTATAGAAGTGGTGAAACAGGATATTTTATTAATAAAGTTCCTTGCCGTTTAAAAGATGTTCTTGAATTATTTATGGATACAGGAATTGGAAAAGATGGGTATTCTATTATAGGACAAGGGAAAATTGATGAAATTTTAAGTAATAAATCAGAGGATAGAAGACATATTTTTGAGGAAGCAGCAGGTATTGTAAAATACAGAACAAGAAAACAAGAATCTGAAAAAAAATTGGAGCATACAAAGTTAAATTTACTTAGAATTAATGATATTTTGGCTGAAATAGAAGGCAACTTAGGACCATTACAAGTTCAATCAGATAAAGCTAAAAAATATTTGAACTTAAGGGAAGAATTAAAAAATATTGAAATTGGATTATTTGTATATAATATTGCAAAATATAAAGAAAGCTTAGAAGAGATTATAAAAGATATAGATATTATGCAAACTCAATGTAATGAAGAAGAAGGAAAACTTGAAAGAGTTAAAATTCTGAAAGAGGAATTAAAATCTAGTATTGATGAAATTACAGAAGAAATTGAAAATATGTCAAATTTAGGATTTGAGAGTCAAAAGGAAATCGAAGTTTTAAATTCTGATATAAATGTTGCAAAAACAAGAATTACAAATAATGAAGAAAATAGTCAAAGATTTGAAAAAGAAATATCAGAACAAAATGATAGAATACAAGAATTGAAAGAAGAATTAGAACAAAAAGAAGCTAAAAAAGATAATTTAAAAGAAAATAAACAAAAATTTGAAAAAGAGTTAAATGAAAAGCAAGAAGAACTAGAAAAATTAACACAAAAATTATCTACTAAAGAATTGGAAATAGAAAGATATAAAAAGACAGTAGAAGAAAATACAGACAAAAAATATGAACTTCAATCTAATTCAAATACACAGGACATTAATTATCAAAACTACGAAAAAAGACAAAATCAAATTAAACAAGAAATGCAATCAACAATTTCTGAATTAGATTCAACAAGACTCGTAAAAGAAGATATTTCAAAAGAATTTTATGAGATTGAAAATAAACGTAATAAAGCTCAAAAAACTTTGGAAGAAACTGCAAAACAAAGAGAAGATGCAAATAAAAAAATAAAAGATTATGAAAATAATATAAACTCATTATCAAATGATATGAGAATAAAGGAATCTAAGCTAAAATTTTTAGTAGAAACAGAGAAGGAAAAAGAAGGTTATATAAAAAGTGTAAAATCTTTACTAAAAGATTGTGAAAATGTAAAAGAACTTGGAAAAGGAATGCATGGTGTTTTAGCAAATATAATTGAAGTTCCAGAAAATTTAGAAACAGCAATAGAAATGTGTTTAGGTGCTAGCCTTCAAAATATTGTTACAGAAACAGAAGAAGATGCTAAAAGATTAGTAGAATATCTAAGAAAAAATAATTTAGGAAGAGCGTCATTTTTGCCAATTACATCTGTCAAAGGTAAGAAATTAGATAAAATAAAGGGCAATGAATCAGGAATAATTGGAATCGCATCAGATTTAGTAAAATATAGTAAAAAATACGAACAGATTATTTTAAATCTATTAGGTAGAACAGTTATTGTAGATAATATGGATACTGCAATAAAAGTTGCAAAACAAAATGGATACACATTTAGAATAGTGACAGTTGAAGGTGATTTGATAAACCCTTCTGGTGCAATTACTGGTGGTTCTGTAATGAAGAAAACTGTAAATATTTTGGGTAGAGGAAAAGAAATAGAAAAATTACAAAAAGAAATAGAAACATTGAAATTAAAAATTCAAAAACTCGAAAATGAAAAAGAAGAATTTGAAGAATCTATAGAAGGAATTTTGGAGTTAGTTTCAAATTTGGAAAGAGAATTGCAAGAAATAGAAATTGATTATGCAACTAAAAAACAAAAAGTTTTGTCAATTGATGAAAATATTCAAAAATTAGAAAATAGATTAAATAAATTAAAGCAAGAACAAACAAATTTAGAACAATCTAAAACAGAAGCATTGCAAAATAAAGAGAAAATTCAAAAGGAAATAGAAGAAATTATTTCTAAAAATGAAGAACTTTCTAAAATAATTACAGAATTTGCAGAACTAAATAAAGATGATCAAAAATATATTGATGACTTAAATTTTGATATAACAAATTTAAAAATCTCAGTTTCATCTTTTGATGAAAGTGAGGCATCAATACAAGAAATACAAGAAAGAATAAATCAAGAACTAAATAATAGTAATATAAGCATTGAAAATAAGCAAAGACAAATAGAACAAATTGTGATTGAAAATCAAAATTTACAAAAAACTATAGAAGAAAAATTAGCACAAATTGAAGAAGTCAAAGATAAAGTAAAAAATAGTAGCTCAAAAATAGAAGAATTGAAAAAAGAAAGAACAGAAAAAAGTTCAAAATTATCAAAACAGGAAGACGAAATTACTTCTAAGTTTAAAGTAATAGAAGATTTAAAAGGACAACTTGTTAAATTAGATGTAAAAAAATCAAAAATTGATGAAGATATTAATACTATCATAAATAAAATGTGGGAAGAATACGAGATTACACCAAATACAGCAGGTGAATATCAAAAACCAGAAAATGTTCAATTAACACAAAGAAGAGTTAACCAATTAAGAACAGAAATTAGAGAATTAGGCAGTGTAAATGTTGATTCAATTGAAGAGTATAAAAATCTAAAAGATAGATATGACTTTATGAGTGAACAAAGATTAGATTTAGAAAATACGATGGCTCAATTAAGAAAAATAATAAATGATATGACACAAATTATGAAAGAACAATTTAATGAGAAATTTAAAATTATTAATAAAAATTTTGGAGAAGTTTTTGCTGAATTGTTTGGTGGAGGAAAAGCAGAAGTTAAGCTAGAAGATGAATCAAATATATTAGAATGTGGAATAGAAATTACTGTTCAACCACCAGGAAAAAAATTGCAAAATATGATGCTTTTATCAGGTGGAGAAAAAGCATTTACAGCAATTGCATTATTATTTGCTATTTTGAAAATAAATCCAGCACCATTCTGCGTATTAGATGAAATTGAAGCAGCATTAGATGATGTAAATGTATTTAGATATGCTGAATACTTAAAGAAATTTACTGAACATACACAATTTTTAGTAATCACTCATAGAAAAGGTACTATGGAAGCTGCAGATACAGTTTATGGTGTTACTATGGAAGAAAGTGGAATTTCTAAATTGTTGTCAATGAAATTGAATAAATAAGAAGCAAAATTGATTAAAAATTAAAAAAGTAGCAATTAATAGAAAAAATAAAAAACATAGCAAATTTAATAAAAAGCTATGTTTTTTATATTATAGGAAAATTTTCCGAATTTCCTATAATATAAATATGTTAGTTAATATATAAAACAAAAATCCCCGCTTTAGCCGTAAGATGTCTGAATTTTTAAGGACCTGCTCCGAAAAACAGGTGGGTGCCTACCAAAATACTCATGGGCTTCTCACTACTAAATCGTGTGAGCATGCACGCCGTATTTTCGAGATTGGCCCCTCTTATAAACTTGTAGGTTCTAAAAATTCTGTCTACACGCACTATGCAGGGTAAATTAATAACTTATTTAGATTAATTATAGTTTAGCATAAAAGAAAATAGTTAGCAAGTAAAATAATTATTTTAAAAACGAATTAAATATTATTTATATTATTTTATCTCATTTTTTCATTTAATATTCTTAATTTATTAAACTTTTTTAAAAATTGATTTTTTATTTTAAATATGATAAAATATTTTTATTCATATTGTTTATACTATGAATATAATATTAAAATAAAAATTGTAGGTCATGCACTTTTCAATTTTCTATACATATAATTTTTGTATAGAAGAATTGGAGGTGCATTTATGGTTGAGGCACTTTTTAGCATGGGAATATTTGGACTTATTCAATTTTTAAAAACAGCTGTATTTGTAGTTGGGTATATATCAAGTAGTAACTTATTCCCAGAACCATTAACGAGTGAAGAAGAAAAAATATATTTGGAAAAAATGAAAATTGGAGATGAAGAAGCTAGAAACATTTTAATTGAAAGAAACTTAAGATTGGTAGCTCATGTTGTTAAAAAATATTCTAACACAAAAGTTGAACAAGATGATTTAATATCAATTGGAACTATCGGATTAATAAAGGGGATAAACAGTTACAATTTAGAAAAAGGATCAAAATTGAGTACATATGTTTCAAGATGTATAGATAATGAAATATTAATGCATTTAAGAGCAACTAAGAAATTAAATGCAGAAGTATATTTAAATGAACCAATAGGAAAAGACAAAGATGATAATGTTGTGACATTACAAGAGGTTTTGGAAAATAATGAGAGAAATATTGAAGATGAAGTTGATTTAAAAATGAAAATTAAAAAATTATATCAAAAGATGGGAGAAATATTAAAAGATAGAGAAAAAACAATTATAGAATTGAGATTTGGTTTAGATGGACATAAACCTAAAACACAGCATGAGATAGCAGAAATGATGGGGATTTCACGTTCATATGTTTCAAGGATAGAAACAAAAGCAATTAATAAGTTAGCAGGAGAGATTAAAGAGGAATAACTTAAAAAATATAGTATTTTCAGTTAATAATGATGTTTATAATTTAATAGCTCGCCCATTGCAATCATATGTTTTCTTACTGAGCTGTAACGAAAATTTGAGAGAATATTAATAAAATTTTTAAATAGTATTGCTAAAAAAGTGATTATGATATATATTTATATATATAATGTTTTTACGGTGAGGAAAAAAATATGGAAGAATTACAAAAAAGAGAAGAAAAAGGAAAAGAAGGATTAACAATAAAATATGATAAAGATGTAATAAATAATAAAGATACTGATATTATTTTTAATGTCTATACAGATGAGGATACAAAAAAACAAGTTGCATTGTTTATATTAAAATATAAATTAAATGTGAAAAAAGAGCAAATACCATATCAAGTTGTGCTAGGAATGATTGGTTTAGAAAAAAATAGTAGTCATATTATTATACAAGAAGCAAAAATAATAAAAGATTTTTTGTTGGAGCAATTAAAGAAAAATGTAAAAGGAAATAATGTATATGATTATTGTAAAAAATTAGATCAAATATGTATGAAAGAAAATATTCCTTTTATTTATACAAAAGAAGGCATTGAAATAGTTACAGCAGATAGAGAAGGAGAATATTTTTTAGACAGAACTTATAAAGTAACTGAAAAAGATGGGATGATAAAATCAAAAAGTATTAATTCATCTACAATTATGGATCTACAAGATAGTAGAGAATGTATTAAAGAAAAAATGGATGAAAATATAAAAAGAACATGGATGATAAATACAGCTATAAAAGAATTAACAGAAGAAGAAAAAAATAAGTTTATAATTGGTAAAAATATAGATGAATTAAGAAGAGAAGATAGTGTAGAAGTTATTCTTGATTATAGAAGAAATATTATTATTGATAATATGAAGGCACAGTATAATAAAAGAGAAGAAAAAACAAATGAACAAAAAATATCATTTTCAGATGCAATTAGGTTAAAGAAATATTTAGAAAGCAAAAATATTGATAGAACAATTGATTCTAGCATGATTATTGGTTCTCCAGAAAAAACAACAGAAATGGAAAAATATTTTAGATTAAAAGAGAAAGCTATTGCAATTGATGTAAAAAAGATGTTAGAAGATATCCAAAATGAAGATATTGAACATCAGATAGAAACTGGTATTGTTAGTATAGATAAAGAAAAAGAAAATTACATTAATGAATGTAAAAACATATTTGACTTGATTAAGCAAGGTAGAGATGTTAATGCACAATTCTGTTATTCACGCCTTGATAAAGGATTTGAAAATTTAGAATTAATTATAAGTGAACAATTACAAAATAAAGATAAAAATGGAAATTATATATATAATCAGATGGAAATAAAAAAATATTTACAGTTGAAAGAACAGATTTTTCAAAATGTGAAATTAGATAAAGGAAATAATTATTTAAATTTTGATGTGTATGCTAAAAATCCGGAACTACAAGATTTTGTAACATTTGTATTATATACAGATGTTAGAAAAGATACAGAGGAAGAAGAAAAGAAATTTATTGCTAATGCTTATAAGGATTTAATTGAAAGACTTATTACAAGACATTCTGAAGAAGTAAAGTTGTATAATGATTATGCAGAAAAATATGGAATAGATAGATGTCCATTACCAATTCAAATAGAAGAGAAGACTGATAAATCAAATAAAGAATCATTCAAAAACGCAGGAGAAGATAGATAAAATACCAAATTAAAGAAAATAAAATTCAATTAAATTTAAATATATAATACTAAAGAATTACATGTTTAATTAAATATGAATAAAGATAAAAAATCCAATTTTAATAGTATTGAAACAATATATTGCTTAATATTTGTTTCATTAAAATTAAAGTATGGATTTTTTTGATGTGTTAAAAGCTTGAAAATAAGCCAAATAAATGGTAAAATTATAAATGAGAAACGTCAGATTGAAGATTAAAATATAGTTGAAAGATTTTTAATTAGATTAGAGTTACAGAAAGGAGAGGGACAAGATATGACAATAATGGATGCAATAAAAAAAGGAATGATAGAACTAAAAAATTCTAATATAGAATCTCCAAAATTAAAATCGAGATTATTAATGCAATATGTTTTAAATCAAACAAGACAATACATCATAGTAAATGATTTAAACCAAATAAGCAAAGAAGATGAAGAAAGATATTTTGTAGGAATATCAAAATTGAGAGCAGGTGTACCATTAGAACATATCACACATCAAAGAGAATTTATGAAGTTAAATTTTTATATAAACGAAAATGTCCTAATTCCAAGGCAAGATACAGAAATACTTGTAGAAGAAGTAATAAATATTGCAAAAAGAATTAAAAATCCTAAAATATTGGATTTGTGCACAGGGAGTGGAGCAATTGCAGTTTCTCTTGCAAAATATTTAACAGAAAGTGAAATAACTGCAACAGATATTAGTAATAAAGCATTAGAAATTGCAAAGAAAAATGCAAAAATAAATGAAGTAGAAAATAGGATTACATTTATTTCTTCTGATTTATTTACTAATATACCAGAAGAAAAATATGATATTATTGTGTCAAATCCTCCATATATAAAAAGAAATGTAATTGAAACATTAGATGAACAAGTAAGAAAAGAGCCATATATGGCTTTAGATGGAGGATTAGATGGACTAGATTTTTATAGAAGGATAATTAAAAATTCATATGAGTATTTAAAATATCATGGATTTTTGTGTTTAGAAATTGGATTTGACCAAAAAATTGATGTAATAGAATTAATAGAAAATGAAGAAAAATTTGAAAATACATATTCAAAAAAAGATTTATTTGATAATGATAGAATTATTGTTACACAATTAAATTTAAGATAAAGGAAGGTGAAAATTATGTCTTTTTCATCTGATGTAAAAGAAGAATTGAGTAAAATAAATAATCTTACACGAAAAAATGAAATAAAGTATGAATTATTAGGATATTTTATTTCTAAAAATACAAGTGTGATAAATGATAAAATAATTCGTTATACAACTGAGAGTGAGTATAATATAAATAGATTTTCGAAGTTATTAAAAAATTTAGATATTAATCATAGTATTGGTATTGAAGGAAAAAATTTTGTGATTTCATTTAAAAAAAGTGAAATAATAGATGTTGATAATATTGAAATAAAAAATTTTTCAGAATTGATTAAATTTGAGAATGAAAATATTGAAATCAAAATTCAAGAAAAGAAATTAAATGAATTTGAAAAAAAAGCTATAATAAGGGGAACATTTTTAGGTGCTGGTTCAATAAATAATCCAGAGAATAAATATCATTTAGAAATCAATTTATCAAATGTAGTTAATTTGCATTATATAGAAAATTTATTAATAGAATTTTATATTAATATAAAAAAATTGGAGCAAGAAAACAAAAATTCAATCTATTTAAAGGATGGGGAAGAAATAGCAAAGTTTTTAGCTTTATTAGGTGCTAACAAGGCTGTTTTAGAATTCGAAGATATACGTGTAAAAAAGGGTATGAATGGAAAGGTTAATAGACTAGTTAATTGTCAAACTGCAAATTTAAATAAAACAATTAATGCGTCAGTTGAACAAATAGAAGCTATTAGAAAGTTACAAAAAGAAAATAAATTTAGTAAATTAGATGATAATTTAAAAGAAATTGCATTGATAAGACTAGAATATCCAGATGCTTCTTTGATAGAATTAGGACAAAAATTGAGTAGTCCTTTAGGTAAATCAGGGGTAAATTATAGGTTGAAAAAAATTATAGAATTAGCAAATGAGTAAGAAAAGGATATGATATAGTGGAATTAGGAATTTATGTACATTTTCCATTTTGTAAAAGTAAATGCTATTATTGTGATTTTATTTCTTATGCAAATAAAATGGACATGCAAGAAAAATATATAGAAAAATTGAAGGAAGAAATAGCACAAAATAAAGAAATTTTGCAAAAAAATAAAATTACAACAATATATTTTGGAGGAGGGACACCTTCTGTATTAAAACCAGAGCTAATAGAGCAAGTTTTAAATCAAATATATAAAGTAGCAAATATACAAGATAAGGAAAGGGAAAATATAGAAATAACAATTGAGGTTAATCCAGGAACAGTAACAAAAAATAATCTACAATTGTATAAAAGTTGTGGATTTAACCGTATTAGTATTGGCCTACAAAGTACACAAGATAGGTTGTTGAAAGAGATAGGCAGAATTCATAATTTTTCTCAATTTAAAAGTACATATACTTGGGCTAGAGAGGTTGGTTTTGAAAATATAAATGTTGATTTAATGTTAGGACTACCAAATCAAACACTTCAGGATTTGAAAGATAGTTTAGAGATTGTTACAAATTTAGATAAAGAAATAGATGGTACAAAAGTACCAGAACATATATCTGTATATTCATTAATAGTAGAAGAAGGAACAAAAATTGAAGAGATGCTTCAAACAGGAAAATTGAAGTTACCAGATGATGAAGATGAAAGAAATCAATATCATTATATGAAAAACTATTTAGAACTAAAGGGATACAAACATTATGAAATATCAAATTTTGCAAGGACTGGATTTGAATCAAAACATAATACTAATTGTTGGGAACAAAAACAATATATTGGTTTTGGAGTAGCAGCACATTCATATATTAATGGAATAAGGTATTCAAATACGAGTGATTTAGACAAGTATCTAAATTCAACCGAAAAAGAAGTTAAAACAATTGAAGAAAAGCAAAATAAAATTGATATGGAAAAAGAATATATGTTGTTGGGACTAAGAAAAATAGATGGAATATCAATTTCTAAATTTGAAGAAAAATTTGCTGAAAATCCAATATATTTATTTAGAATGGAATTGCAGAAGTTAGTAGAAGCGGAATTATTAGAAGTTGATTTAGATACAATTAGATTAACAAATAAAGGACTAGATTTTGCTAATCTAGTTTGGGAAGAATTTGTTTAATTAATGGAACAAAGGGAACGGGCAAAAAAGAACAAAGGGGACGTAGAGAATTTGTTCCATAGATATGTCAAAAATTGTTCCAAATTGTCAAAAGTGGAACAATTTCTCTACGTCCCCAGTGTCCCATTTAAGGAGGAAAAAAATGAAGAACATAAAAGATTATAATTTAGAGGATTTAAAGAAAGAGTTAATAGAACTAGGAGAAAAACCATTTAGGGCGGAACAAATCTTTAAGTGGATTTATGAAGAAAAAGTTAAAGAATTTGATGAAATGACAAATTTATCTTTAAACTTAAGAAAAAAATTAAAAGAAAATTATACAATGTGTAATTATAAGATTTTAAAGAAACAGGAGTCTAAAGATGGAACAATAAAATATTTATTTGATGTACTAGATGGAAATGCAATAGAAACAGTTTTAATGAGTTATCATCATGGTTACAGTATTTGTGTGTCATCACAAATTGGTTGTAAAATGGGATGTAAATTTTGTGCTTCTACAGGAATTAATTTTATTAGAAGTTTAAGTAGTGGCGAAATAGTTGAGCAAATATTAGCTGTTGAGCAAGATACAGGATTTAGAATATCAAATGTTGTATTTATGGGGATAGGAGAGCCACTTAATAATTATAATAATGTAGTAAATGCAATACGTATAATAAATAATCCAAAAGGATTGAACATTGGTGCAAGACATATTAGTGTATCTACAAGTGGTTTGGTACCAGGAATATATAGATTAGCAGATGAAAATATTCAATGCACATTGTCTATTTCTTTGCATGCTACAAATAATGAAAAAAGAAGTAGTATGATGCCAGTAAATAATGCTTTTCCAATAGAAGAATTAATGCAAGCTTGTAAAGATTATATAGCAAAAACAAATAGAAGGATATCTTTTGAATATGCACTTGCAAAAGATAATAATGATAATTTGGAAGATGCAAAAGAATTGGTTAAATTACTACATGGTATGTTGTGTCATGTGAATCTAATTCCAATTAATAAGATTGAAAATGGTACGTATTCTAAATCTTCTAATGAAAATATTATGAAATTTAGAGATTATTTAAATGATCATGGAATAGTTGCAACAATTAGAAGAGAATTAGGGTCAGATATAGATGCAGCATGTGGACAATTAAGAAGAAAAAATTTGAAAGATTAGAAAAAATAGATAAGAAAAAAGAGAGGGAAAGAGGGAAAGAGGGACGTTCCTTAAAATTCCCACTTTTCAGGGATAAAGGGACACTCCTTTAAAAATAAATAATAAAATTTATAAAAAAAGTATATAGAGAATTGTGTATAAATTGCAGTTCCTCTATATATTTTTTTAAAATTATTTTTATAAAATTATTGCAAGGAGTGTCCCTTTATCCCTGAAAAGTGGGAATTTTAAGGAACGTCCCTCTTCCCCTCAATTTATAAGATTATACAAATTAATCCACCAGAGCCCTCATTTACTATACGTTCCAAAGTTTCTTGAAGTTTCATTTGTGCTTCTTCAGGCATCTTAGAAAGTTTAGTTTGTAAACCTTCATTAACAAGCTCGTGCAAACTTTTTCCAAAAATATTTGATTCCCAAATTTGTTTAGGGTCATTTTCAAAACCAGAAAGTAAGTAGTTAACGAGTTCTTCTGATTGTTTTTCAGAACCGACGATTGGAGAAACTTCAGTTGTTACATTAGTTTTAATCATATGTATAGATGGAGCAGTTGCTTTTAATTTTACACCAAATCTAGAGCCTTGTTTAACCATTTCAGGTTCCTCTAAAACAAGTTCATCAATAGAAGGTGTAACAATTCCATAACCTTTTGCATTTACTTCTTCTAGTGCATAAGCAATTTTATCATATTTTTTCTTGGCAGTTGATAATTCTGAAATTATGCTAAATAAATCACCTTCATTTTCAACAGTAACGCCAGTAATCTCTGAAAGAATTTGATAAAATAATTCTTCTTTTACATCAATTTGAACTTTAACATTACCAGAACCAAGTTCAATATTAACAATTGTTGTCTTAGAAATTATTTCTGTATGACTGATTTTAGAAACACAATGAGAAACATCTTTTAAAACGTGAATATCTTCAAAAGCATTTTTAATTTCATTAAACAATTCAGTCTTAATCGGATGATTAAAATCCAGACCATCAATCCAACGAGGAAATTTTATAGCAATTTGTTGTGTAGGGAATTCATAAAGCAATTTTGAAAACATTGTATTTATATCTTCAATAGACAATTCAGCACAATTGATAGGCATTACACTTGCTTGATATTTATCAGATAGTTTTTCAGCAAGCTCTACAGTATAGCTGGAATTTGGCTCCTCAGAATTTAATAATATAATAAATGGTTTATTTAAAGCTTTCAATTCAGATACAACACGCTCTTCAGCTTTTATATAATCTTGTCTAGGAATATCTGTAACAGTACCATCTGTTGTAATTAAAATACCAATTGTAGAATGTTCATCAATAACTTTTTTTGTACCAATTTCAGCAGCTTTTTCAAAAGGAATTTCCTCATCAGACCATGGTGTTTTTACCATTCTAGGCATATCATCTTCTAAATAACCAATAGCGTTGTCAACTAAATAACCAACACAATCAACTAATCTTGTTTTAAATTTTAAATTATTATCTAAAGTAATCTCTATAGCCTCATTTGGAACAAATTTAGGCTCTGTTGTCATAATTGTTCTACCACCAGCACTTTGAGGCAACTCATCTTTTGCACGTTCTTTTTTATACTCATTATCAATGTTAGGAATTACTAATAAATCCATAAAATTTTTGATAAAAGTAGATTTTCCTGTTCTGACAGGACCAACAACTCCTACATAAATATCACCATCTGTTCTTTTAGCAATATCTTGATATAAGCTCTTGTCTTCCATCTATATACCTCCTTTAAATTAGACAAATCTTGTTTCGCACCATGTTCTTTTACTTTGATATGTGATTGGAAAGAGAAAAGATTTGCCGGTACGAAAATTTAATTAATTTAAAATGTTTGTACCACATAACTTTATTAATGTATATTTATGTTTTTTTAATGATATGACAAGTTTTAAAAAATCTCTCTAAAAAATTGCCAAATTGATAAAACTGTGATAAAATAGCAACATAAACTTAAAAATAAAAAGAACAATAAAAAATAAATAGAATAAAATATACTAATAATAATGAAATTATTATTTATCAAATATAGCATAAATATATACAAAGATAGATAATAAGGGAGGAAATACCTATGGATAAAGAACAAGATATAATAGAAATATTAAAACAATATAAACAAGAACATATAATAAATTTATTAAATAAATTAGAAGAAAAACAAAAAGAGGAATTAATAGAACAAATTAATAATATAGATTTTCATCAAATAATGGAATTATATGAAAATACAAAAAAAGAAATAGAAATAAAAGAAAATAAAATAGAATCAGTTGCTTATTTAGACAAAGAAAAACTAACAAAATCAGATAAAGAAAGATTTGATGAATTAGGAGAAAGAGCTATTGTAAGTGGTCAATATGCAGTTGTAACGATGGCTGGAGGCCAAGGTACAAGACTTGGACATACAGGACCAAAAGGAACTTTTAAATTAGATGTATATGGAAAAGGAAAATATTTATTTGAAATATTAGCAGAAAATTTAAAAGAAGCAAATAAAAAATTTAATACAATAATTCCATGGTACATAATGACAAGTAAAGAGAACAATGATGAAACACAAGAATTTTTGGAAAAACATAATTATTTTGGATATGATAAAAACAGTGTAATGTTATTTAAACAAGGAGAATTGCCATTAGTAAATACAGAAGGAAAAATGTTAATTGGGAAAAACTTAAAAATAAAAGAAGCATCTGACGGAAATGGTGGAGTGTTTACTTCTTTAAGAACAACAGGAATGCTTGCAGATATGAAAGAAAGAGGAGTAAAATGGATATTTATAGGTGGAGTAGATAATGCAATTTTAAAAATGGCAGATATTACTTTATTAGGTATGGCAATAGATAAAGATGTACAAATAGCATCAAAATCTGTAGTAAAAGCAAATCCACATGAAAGAGTTGGAGTATTCTGTAAAATGAATAATCATCCAAAGGTAATTGAATATTCTGAATTACCAGAAAAAATGGCAGAAGAAGTAGACGAAAATGGAGAACTAAAATATGGTGAATCACATATAATGTGTAATTTATTTACAATTGATGCAATTGAGAAAATAAGCAAAGAACCATTAATTTATCATAGTGCATTTAAGAAAAATTCATATATTGATGAAAATGGAAAAGAAGTTATTCCAGAAGAACCAAATTCTTATAAATTCGAGGCATTTATTTTTGATGCATTTGAATTATTTGATGATATTGCAATTTTAAGGGGAAAAAGAGAAGATGATTTTGCACCAGTAAAGAACAAAGAGGGAGTAGATAGTCCAAAAACAGCAAAAGAGTTGTATGAAAAATATTGGAAAAGACAAAAATAAGAAAGAAGGATATTCTTTCTTATTTCACTTTATTGAGAAAAAAGTGATGTTTGCAGAATTTGGTAAAATAAGTTTCAAATTATTGAATTATATTTAAGACTATGATAATATGGTATTGAGATAAAAAGATAATAGATATTTTTTTGGAGGGAAAACTAATGAGAAATATAATAAGGGATACTAAAGCTATAAATTATATTTTAAAAAATAAAGATGGAATTACATTAATAGTTCTTATAATAACAATAATCATTTTATTGATTTTAGCAGGAGTGACAATTATGGTATTTAACAATGAAAATGGTTTATTTATTAGAGCAAAACAAGCAAAGGAGAATACTACTAAAGCACAAGAAGACGAAAACACAATTATAGATGGTTATGAAAATGAAATAGATAAGTATACAGTTGGAATTAGCAAAGAAGAAATTAATAGTAGTGAAGTAATTTCAAATGTTAATTTGATAGTAGATAGTATAGGAACAACAACTGTTGAATGCAAAGTTAATATTGAATGTGATAATATAGAAGATATTGCTGATTATCATATATATGTAGAAAATTTAACTACTTCTAAGAAAAAGGTGTATATAGGAAAAGAAAAGAACATTAATTTAGATGGGTTAGTGGCTAATACTAAATATAGAATTTATGCAATTGCATGTGATATATATGGGAAATTTAAAAAGACTATAAACATTGAAATTCAAACACTAGATGCTGAACCATTAATTATAGACTCAATTAGAATCTGTAATCCATATTGGGGAAAATATTCTGTAAATGTTGCTGGATGTACACAAATATTATTTAATAAGATTATTAAGGAAACTAGTATGCCATATAGTGGGATTTTAATGGCTGGAAGCGATTATATTGAAATATCAGTAAATAAGAATATTAAAATTTTTGCTTATGGTGGAAGTTATGCTGATGGTGGAGGAAGTAGTGGAAAACAAATTATAGTAAAGAAATTAAATAATGATAATTATGAAGAATATAAAGTAGCGAATACAGATTCAAGTGGAAATAGGTATGAATTACTAACTTTAGAAACAGGAAAATATAGAATTTATATAGCAGGAAACTATGTGAATTTTACAGAGTGGGAAGTAGGACTCACAAACTAAAAGAGGGCTTTTTTACACCCCTATTTTGAGTTTTTGAAATTTTAAAATAAGTACATTTTTATACAAATTTTCAGTACAACTGCAAATTTGTATAAAAGTAGAATTAATATAAAATTAGATATTAAAACCTCAAGTAAAATCCTAATTAAATAGGAAAATACTTGAGGCTTTCATTTTAAAGAGTAACTACATTTGCTGATTTCCAGGTATAAAGTAATCAACCACACCATAGATTAATGCACCAATTATAGCAGCAATCCATGAAATAGAATAGCCAGCTACAAAGAATTGAGTAACATATAAAATAATAGCAGCTAATGCAAAACCTACAAAGCCTTTACCAAATGGGCTTGCATGAAGTCCTGTAAATTTTGTTACTAAATAATCTATTACTGTTAGAACAACAGCAGCAATAATTAATGTCCATATATTACTTATAGAAAAGCCAGGTGTAAAGAATGCTGTAATAGCTAAAACTACAGCAGCTGCGATTAATCTTCCAACAATCTGCCATACGGTTGAAGTACTATTTTCACTTCTAGTTTGTGAATTTGCCATAAATCTTCCCTCCTTAGTTTTAAAAAAATTTCATGTAAAAATTTCATGGCTCTAAAATTATTATTAACAATTCAAAAAATATTATTCAAAAAATTAAGTATAAAAAAGTAAATTTTTGTTAAAAATAAACATGATTAAAAACAGATCGAAAATAATAATATTTTTGAAAGGAAAGATAAAATGTTAATAATTTTTTTTAGAGCAATTTTATTATACATATTTGTACTAATAGTAATGAGATTAATGGGAAAAAGAGAAATTGGACAATTACAACCATTTGAATTAGCAATATCAATTATGATTGCAGATTTAGCAACAATTCCAATGGCAGATACAGGAATACCAATTTTTAATGGATTAATTCCAATTTTAGGCTTATTAGTAATGCACCTGATGATTTCAGTTTTAAATATGAAAAGTACAAGAGCAAGAGAAATAATTTGTGGAAGACCAACAATTTTAATATATAGAGGAAAAATTGATGAAAAAGCATTAAAAAAAGAAAGATTTACTATTAATGAATTAGAAGAAAGATTGCGTGGAAATAACATAGTTAATTTAGGAGATGTAGAATATGCAATATTAGAAACTAGTGGACAAGTTACAGTTATACAAAAGCCAGAAAAGAGAAATACAATTCCAGAAGATTTTAACATTGTTCCAGAATATGAAGGAATTCCATATGATTTAGTGGTAGATGGAAAAATAATGGATGAAAATTTGAGAATAATTGGAAAAAATAGAGAATGGCTAAAAAAACAAGTTGAAAAATTTAATATTAAACCAGAAGAAGCTCTTGTTGTAACATTTGATGGAAAAGGACAAATTTTTTGCCAGGCAAAAGAAAAAAATTAAATTATTGGCATATAGTAAAAAAAGGAGAAAAATTTATGATGAAAGAATGGGTAATTTCAATTATTATAGTTATTGCTATAGTAATTGGAGACATATTTACAATGAAATATACAAACCAATCAGTAGATGAGGCAACAACGGCATTGGCAAAAATGAGAGAAGAAATTGCAAGAGAAGATGAAGAAATAAATTCAGAACAAGTAAAAACACAGATAGGTAATATTAGAGATAATTGGAATAAAAGACATAAAAAACTTGCAATATATATAGAACATGATGAATTGGAAAAAATTGAAACTGATTTATCAGGGTTACATGGATATGTAGAAAAAGAAGAATATAGTGATGCAATGGCACAGTTGGATATGAGTGTGTATGTGCTTGAGCATATTAAAAATAAGACTGTATTAAGTATAATAAATATTTTTTAGAGAAAAAATTAAAAGTACAGATTTTTATTAAAGTCTGCACTTTTTAAATTATAATGTAAAATTAATTTTCACTTATTTTTGCATATTTTTTTAATTTTTCATGAACTAAATAATTTACAGTACCAACAGGAAAATTACCATTTTTATCTTTTTTACCAGCAGGAACTCCAGTTAAAACCTCAATTCCTTCTTCAATAGTAGAAATAGAATAAATATGGAATAAACCATTTTTTACAGCATCAACAATTTCGTCAGAAAGTTGTAGATTATCAACATTTTGAACTGGTATCATAACACCGTGAGAACCATCTAAACCACGCATTTTACAAATTTGAAAATACCCCTCAATCTTATCATTAACACCACCGATTGGCTGTATTTGACCTTTTTGATTAACAGAACCAGTAACAGCAATAGCTTGGTTTATAGGGATTCCAGACAAGCTAGAAAGTAAACCATATAGCTCTGTACTAGAAGCACTATCACCATCAACACCATTATATAATTGTTCAAAGCAAATACTAGCTGTTAAAGAAAGAGGAATATCCTGTGCAAACATTTCACCTAAATAACCAGTTAAAATTAATACACCCTTTGAGTGAGAAGAACCAGAAAGTTCAACCTCTCTTTCGATATTAACAATTCCATTTTTACCAGTATAAGTATTAACAGTTATTTTAGCAGGTTTTCCAAATGTATAATCTCCAATTGTTAAAACTGTAAGACCATTTAAAGTACCAACTTCAAAACCTTTTGTATTAATCAAAATAGAATTATCTCTAATCATTTCCAAATATTTTGAATCGAATTTTTTTACACGCTCAATTCTTTCGGCTAAAGCTTTTGCAACAAAATCTTCTGTAACAATTTTAGATTTTGAAATTTTTGCCCAAGTAGCAGCTTCAGCAGCAACTTGAATTAAGTCATCAAATCTAGTTGATAATTTTCTATGGCTACCAGCAAGTTTTGAAGAATATTCTACAATTTTAGCCATTGCACCTTGATCTAATTCAGGTAATTCTTCATGTTCACAAAAACCATGAATTATTGCTGCTAATTTATTAACATTTTCTTTTGTTATAGGCGCATCATCTTCAAATTCTACTTTAACTTTAAATAATTTTCTGAAATCAGAATCCATAGCAAGCAGTGTTTGGTAGATACTGCTATTTCCAATCATAATTACTTTTAAATCTAAAGGAATTGGTTCAGGTTTTAAAGAAACCATTACCATAGAAGACCTTTGGTCTGCAGTATTTTCAATACTAATTTCTTTAACCCTAAGAGCTTTTTTTAGTGCTTCGTAGCACATATTATTTTGTAACAAATCTTTAGCTTGGAAAATAATATAACCACCATTTGCTTTTTGCAAAAGACCAGCTTTTAACATAGTATGGTCTGTTTTTAAAGAACCATAGTAATTTTCGTATTCCAAAGAGCCAAAAATATTATGATAAGAATAGTTTGAATCCATTATTACAGGAGCGCCTTCTAAGTTAGAATTATCAATAAAAAGATTAACTCTGTAATTTAAAGAAGGGTCTGGTTTCTTAGTTGCTGGATTAACAGGTTGTTGCTGTTCTTTTTCTGTTTTTTCTTCTAAGAAGAAAGATACGTTTTTTAGTACATCTTGTTTTACATCATTTAAGAATTTTGTTATTTTTTTGTTACGTTTAAATTGAGATTTTAAATAATTGATGTGTACATTAATTGTTAACAATGCAATATTTGATTGCCATTCAGATACTTTTTTATCAGATTCTCTTTCTATTGTTTTTAATTGCTCAATTGCATGCATAATTTGTTCTTGAACAATAACAGATTTTTCTTCATATAGTTGTTTGATAGAATTATCTAATTTATCAAATTCTTCTTCGTCAATTGCTTTACCTTCAACAACTGGCATCATATAAATACCGTTTTGAGAAGCTTTAACTTGGAAGTTATGTTTAGAAGCATCTTCGTTAAGTTTATCCATAAGTGCAGAACGCTTTTGCTCAAATTCTTGTTTAATAAGAGCTTTTTCTTTTTCAAAATCATCAGCATTAAATGTTTTTTTGATATCTTTTTTTACTTCTAAAATAAATCCATCCATTGCATCTTTGAAAACTTTTCCTTGACCTGCTGGCAAAGAAACGGCAATAGGTTCATTTGGATTATCAAAGTTGTAAATATAGCACCAGTCAGTAGGAACTTTTTGCTTTTTTGATATTTTATTTAAGTAATTTTTTGTGTACATTGTTTTTCCAACACCAGAAGGTCCTTCAAGGTAAAGATTATAACCTTTTACATCTACTTGAAGTCCAAATTCTAATGCTTTAATTCCTCTTTCTTGACCAATTCCTGTTGTAATATTTTCTAAATCTTGTGTTGTTTTAAAATTAAATAATTTTTTGTCACAAGTCATTTTTAAATCAGTATAGTTTAATTCATTTTTATTTTTCATTTGTTTCCTCCAAAATTTTTCTTAGTATTTCCAAAATTTTAAAAAGTATAAATTATTAATGCTATTGTATATTAACTGTCTAAATTTGTAAAGATTTGTAATCAAAAAGTAATATAAAAATTTGTATATTTTTTTTGTGAATTTATAAAAAAAATTAATATATTTTTTTATAAATAAAAAATTGTACTACTAGTTCGAATGATAAAAAAAATATTGCAATTATTTAAATAAAAAGATATAATAGTAAAAATGTTTAGGAAGGATGGTTCAATATGAATAAAACAAAAAGAAAAATATTTGAAACATCAATGAAATTATTTGCACAAAAAGGATATGATGCCACTAGTATAGAAGAAATAACAGCAACAGTAGGAGTAGCAAAGGGAACATTATATTATCATTTTTCAAGTAAAGAAGAAATCTTTAATTTTTTAATTGAAGAGGGAATAAAATTATTACAAAATAGTGTAGAAATAAAAACAGCCAAATTAGATAATTATATAGATAAAATAAGAGCAATTGTTTTAATTCAAATAAAGATAGTTGCCAAGTATGAGGACTTTATTACAATTTTATTAAGTCAATTTTATGGAAGAGAGACTAGAAATAAAATGTGTCAAGATTTTGTTTATGATTATATCAACAAAATTGAAGAAATTGTGGAAAAAGGTATGGAAAAAGGGCAAATAAAGAAAGGCAATTCTAAAGCTATTGCTTCAGAAATATATGCCCTAATAGCATCAACATTAGTTTATAAGATGAAAAATGGAAATGAAATAGATGTTTTGAAATTATATAAAGAGTTTGATAGAACATTGGTAGAAGGTTTAAAAGTGGATGCAAAGTAGGAGTTTTTATAAATAATATTTGATATAAAAGTGAAATTATTTTGTGATATAAGGTTTTATCCATAGAAATGTTACAAAAATGTAATATTTCTGTAACTAAAATGTAAACAAAAAAAACTGCAATTCTATTGTAGTTTTTTGTTTGATATTGTATAATTATAAAGAAAACAGTAAAAAGCAAATAGGCGTAAGATAAAGGAGGTAGTTTACAATGTCTAAATCTGGCATAGTAAACGTGAGAATGGTAATCACGGAAGAAAAAATATTATCTAATATAGAAAAAGTTCAAAAAATGATAAATCCTAATAGCAAGAAGCAAATAGTACAATTAGAAGAGGATGCATACTTTAAAGATTTAATTGAATCAATAAAAACATATTTAATTGAATATCCTAAAAAAAAGAATTTCCCTAGTAGTGTATATAAAGCAGCTTATGGATTAGTAGAATATGCAACAAATCAATTTGAAGAGAATACAAAAAAAATTGAAGAATTAATTAGACAAAGAGAACAAAATATATCTTTAGCAGGTCAATTAAAAGAATTAATAAATTGTGTTGCAAATAAGGAAGAAAATTGGAAAGAACAAATAAAAAAAGCAGAAGGAACATTTGATGAAGATATAATAGATACATTAAATATATTAGGAAAATGTAAAACAGATAAATCTCAAAATTATCAAGATTCTATGAAATTATTAAATGCAAGAGTAAATAACTTAGAATCAAATTTACATATTGAAATTGATATGGAAAGAATTGAAGATAGATCTAAAGCTTTAAGTTATATTGGAATAGAAGTTGCTGATGCATTAAAAACAATTCCTACACCAATTGAAGAACCAGAAAAAATAGAAGTACAAGAAAAAGAAGAAGAAATTGTAGAACAAGAACAAATTCAACAACAATATATTGAAGAGACAACATTTGAAACAAAACCATCATTATGGCAAAGAATTAAAAATAGCAAAGTTGTTAGAGCAATTAGATATATTACAAAAATTAGAATTGTTATACAATATCCAGAAGCACTTCCAGAGGGAAGAGGAGAAAACAATTAAGTTTTTAATTGATAATAATTAAAGTTTAAGTGGGAAATAGATATAAGTACCTATTTCCCTTATGTTTTTATAAAAATAATAAAAAAAGTTTTGTAAAAGTATTGACATCTAAAATAAAATAGTTTATACTGTATCTTGCGTTAAGCAATTAAATATTTATATGCTCCCTTAGCTCAGTTGGTCAGAGCAACCGGCTCATAACCGGTGGGTCCAAGGTTCGAATCCTTGAGGGAGCACCAAAAAATTGTCAAATTAATTTGATAATTTTTTTTTGCTTTTAAAGTAATTTTTGCGAAATATTTGTTTATAAAATTTTAATGTAATTTTATCATATTAGTGCAGTGGTAATAAAAATACTGTACAATTAACATAAAATATGGTATAATATGGATAGTACATTGAAAATAGAAAAATCCAATTTCGAATCTATTCTTAAGGAGGAAAGTAATATGTTACCAATTGCTAATTACAAAGAAGAAATTGTTGAGGCGGTGAAAAATCATTCAGTAGTTATTATTACTGCTGAAACGGGTTCTGGAAAATCTACACAGATACCTCAATATTTGGATGATTATTATAGTGAGGTAGTTGTGACTGAGCCACGGATTATGGCAGCAAAAACTTTGGCAAAACGTGTAGCTGAAGAAAGGGGGACAACACTAGGAGAAAAAGTGGGATATTTAACTGGTTATGATAAGTGTTATTCTAATAATAGCCATATTTTGTATTGCACTGATGGACTTCAGCTTATTAGAACAATTTTTAGTGAAAATAATACAACTGAAAATGTTTTGATTATTGATGAGGTTCACGAGTGGAATCTTAATATTGAGTTATTAGTTGCATACTGCAAATTTATGCAGAAAAAATGGAATACAAAAGTCATAATTATGAGTGCAACTTTAGAGACTAAGAATTTGACTAATTTTTTCGGTAAAGATGTTGCAGTATTAAGTATACCAGGAAGTTCATATGATGTGTCATTTGAAGAAAGACCTCGTTTTGACTTTATTGATACTATCAAAGAAAATATTTATGATAGAAGTAATGTTCTGGTATTTGTAGCCGGTAAAAAAGAAATTGCCGAAGTGATGGAAGAACTTAAAAATACAGATGCTACAGTCTTGCCATTACACGGCGAGATGGATTGGGAGGAACAGAAAAAATGTTTTGAGCAGTATCCAAATTCAAAAGTTGTAGTTGCAACAAATGTAGCACAAACATCAATTACGATACCGGATATTGATGTTGTTGTTGATACTGGAGAAGCTAAAATGACAATTACAGAAAATGGCATTCAAGGATTAGTTTTGAAAGACATTAGTCAATCAGACATCAAGCAACGCAAAGGTCGTGCTGGCAGAACAAAGGTTGGAAAATATTTTCTTTGTTCTGATGTTCCTATGAAATATCGGAATGAATATACTATTCCAGAAATTCAAAGAAGCAGTTTAGACCGAATTGTTTTACAAACAGCAGTAATTGGCTTAGATGCTGAAGAACTTCAGTTTTATCATCAGCCTGAAAAGGAGGCTATATTAAAGGCAAAGAAAGAATTGACTATCCTTGGAGCAATTTCAAGTGACAATCATGTAACAGAGATTGGACACAAGGTAGTTAAGATTCCTGTTTCTGTTCAATTTGCTAGAATGATAGTTGAAGCAGAAAAATATGGTGTTACAGAACAAGTTATAATAATTGCTTCGATTATTGAAATGGGAGGTTTACTTACAAATGAGGGACACTATAGTGACTTTACTACTGAAAAAGAAAGTGATTTATTGGCTGAACTTGATGTTTGGAATTACTTACAAAAAATGGAGTATATTGATTTTAAAAGACTTGGAATTAAAAAGAAAAGTTTTTTTAAAATTAAGGAACACATCAAGAAAATGCATGAGTCATTGTATGGAATTGTGAAAATGGAACACAATGATGATAGAAATGCAATTGTAAAGGCATGTGTTAGTGGTTTAGTTTCAGGTATATATGTAAAAGATTATGATAGATATTACAATATAGATGAAACTGAATTTCAGTTAGGCAGGAATAGTTGTTTACCGAGCAATTCAAAAATTATAGTAGGTATTCCAAAGAAAATTGAGTTTCAGGATTACTATGGTAGAACAAATTCTTTGAATTTGGTAAACTTTGCAAGTCAAATCGATATAGATACACTGATAGAACTTGTGCCAAACTGTATCAAAGAAATAACAGAGAAACGTTATTCTGTGAGCCAAGAGGCTGTTGAAGTTACTACTAAAAGAATGTTTGGAGAAATTCTTGTAGATACTAAGAGAAGTTATTTTAGTACTCATCCAGAATATGATAAACTTAAAGCACAATATGAAGAGGAACAAAAAGATGGAAGTAACTTATCTGCAAAGAAACAAGAAGTAGTAGTAATTGATGGAAAGCAATTTGAGATTCATCAAGGAGTATTTGATGAAAAAGCGACAGTGGATATTGACAATGAAACATTGTTTACAACAGATGTAAAAGAGGTTTTTCTGGATTCTGGCAAAAGGGTATATTTTTCGTCAGAAGTATTATGGAACAGAAAAGAAACAAATATTGTTGCTCTTAGAAATGCTGTGGAAATGTATAGACTTAATAACATAAAATCAAGAAAAATGAATGAATGTCAGTCTGTGGTAATAAAAAATCTTGAGGATGTTACTAAAAATCTTGGAAAAATTGGTAAAATTGAAATTGCTAAGAATAATGGAGGATATGGGGATATACCAATTTTTGTATATGGCTATATTTCTCTTAAGAAAAATGAAACATCATTAAAGATTACGGACGATGAGCAGCTTGCAGAAGCAGAAACACAGGAAGCATTACGGTATTTGTTTTATAAGGAGATTGAAAACAAATATGGAGAGAGCAAATTTAGTCATCAAGGCGGTAAGAAAAAGAAAATTCTTACTGAATCAGAAATGGAGGCGAAAAAGGATTTTGATTCCCTTGTAAGGGAAATAACAAATACTATCACTCTTGAAAATTTGGCTGAGAATTTAGAATTTGTTCAGGAATATTATCAGGAGTTAATGGAGTAAGAAAAATTAAGAATATTAAAGAATGAAAAAACTATCAACAATTGTTGGTAGTTTTTTCGTTATAGTTATAAAGTAAATATAAAATATAAGGAGTCAATTAGAGGATAGTTTTTTAATAGAAAATCTATGTTGTTTTAATTAATATAAACTTTAAAATGAATATATATTTTAAATTTGTAAAATATTTAAATAGAAGGAGAATGTTGCTTATGACAGAAAAAGAAAAAAGAGATAAAGGAATTATATATGATGGAAATTATAATGAAGAGTTATTAAATGAAATGAAAAAAGCAAAAGATTTGTGTTATGAGTATAATAATATAAGACTATCACAAGTAGAAAAAAGAAAAGAGCTGATAAAAAAGATATTTGGAAAAACAGGAAGTAACATTATTGTGAATTCAAATTTTTATTGCGATTATGGATACAATATATTTGTTGGTGAAAACTTTTATATGAATCATAATGGAGTTATATTAGATGGAGTAAAAGTTGAATTTGGTGATAATGTAACAATAGGAGCTGGAAGTGTTGTAACAAAAGATATTCCATCAAATGTAATTGCATATGGAAATCCGTGTAAAGTAGCAAGGAGAATAGATTAGAATAAATTTATTATTTAATTTTTTTTCAAAATCAAAAAATTTAAAAATATAAATAAGAATTTGATGAAAAATAAAATGTATAAAATTTTCCTTTTTTGAGAAAATAACAGTAGACATAAATTAAAAAAGGAGGAAAATTATGAAAGCAACTGGAGTAGTAAGAAGAATAGACGATTTAGGAAGAGTTGTGATTCCAAAGGAAATAAGAAAAACTTTAAGAATAAAAGAAGGTGATCCACTGGAGATTTTTACAGATAGAGAAGGTCAAGTAATATTAAAAAAATATTCTCCAATTGGCGAATTATCAGAATTTGCTTCTGGATATGCAGAAACTCTTGCTAAGACAACAGGGCATATTGCATGTATTACTGACAAAGATACAATTATTGCTGTTTCTGGTGGTTCTAAAAAAGAATATTTGGAACAAGATATAAGTTCAGAGTTAGAAAAATTAATGGAAGATAAAGAAGTGTACTCAAGTAAAGATAATAGTAATCAATCAATGCCAATTACAAAAAATGATAAAAATGAAAAAAAGAATAATGCACAAATTGTATATCCAATAATTTCTAATGGAGACACAATTGGAACAGTAATATTAATGTCAAAAGATTCAAATACAAAGATGGATGAAGTTGAGAAAAAAGTTGCTCAGTCTGCAGCTACATTTTTAGCGAGCCAAATGGAATTGTAATAAAAAATAAAAATAAGTTGACTAAATTTATTATTAATCAGCTTATTTTTTTTGGCTTATTTTTGATAACATATCTTTCATCAGATAACCTCACAATATACATTAAAAATTATGTATTAGTGTATTTAAATTACAAGATTATTAAATTTAAAATAAAGTTGTTTTTTACAATTTTTTTATACTATATAGAAATAATGTTAACATAATATAAAATGATAAACATTTGACAATTTCTAGAAATTATAGTATAATGCAAACGATGTTGCCAAGAGGGTACAAAAAGGAGATTTTATAAAACCTAAATAAGTTTAATACAATAAAAAATAAAAAAGAGAACGGATTAAAAATTGAATAAAAGAGAATTATTATATTAAGGTTGTTAAAATAAATGACAATCTGTATTAATATGACTTTAAACGAAAGGGATTTATTAAAATTGATATATAAAGTTATAAAGAAAAAAATTTTTAGAATTCTTTATAGTTATTTAGCAAGGTATAAATTAAAAAGAAAGAGAGGAAAATTAATGACACAAGAAAATTTAAATCAAAAAGAAGAGAATAGTGAAAAAACTACAAGAAGACCAAGAACTAATAATAGAACATCACGAAAAAATAACACTACAAAAATTAAAAGTGAAAAAAGAGAAGTTCAAGGAGAAAATAAAACAATAGAAAGTAATGGACAAAAAGAGAAAAGAGTAATTAATAAAAATGAACGAGAAAGCGAAAGACAAGAGACAGTAGAAAGAAACAATAGAAGAGGAACGAGAAGAACAACAAATAGAGAAAATGAAAAAAAATCAACACAAAATACAAGAACAACTAGAATAAGAAAAACATCAAGAGAAACAACAAGAGAAACATCAAAATTAGAAATCAAAGTTGAGAAGCAAAATGAAACAACAGAAATGCAATTATATAAAAATGCAGAAGTAGCATTAGTAGAAACAAAGAGAGAAAGAAAAAATATATTCAAAAAGCCAAAATTAAAAATTATACCTTTAGGAGGATTACACGAAGTTGGTAAAAATATAACAGTTTTTGAATATGAAGATGATATTATAGTTGTAGATTGTGGTTTATCATTCCCAGAGGATGATATGTTAGGTGTAGACTTAGTAATTCCAGATATTACATATTTACAAAGAAATGTAGATAAAATAAGAGGATTAATAATTACACATGGACATGAAGATCATATAGGAAGTGTACCATATTTATTAAAGCAAATTAATATTCCAGTATATGCTCCAAAATTAGCAATGGGATTAATTAAAAATAAATTAGAAGAACACAGAATTTTAAGAAGTTCAACATTAATTGAAGTTACACAAGGTCAAAAATTAAAATTCGGAAAAAATTTCGAAGTAGAATTTATTAGAAGTACACACAGTATTCCAGATTCTGTAATGCTTGCTATAAAAACTCCAGTTGGAACAATCTTACATACAGGAGATTTTAAAGTTGATTATACACCAATAGATGGTAAAATAATGGATTTTGGTAGAATTGCAGAATTAGGAAATGAAGGAATATTAGCATTAATGTCAGATAGTACAAATGCTGAAAGAAAAGGTTTTACAATGTCTGAAAGCTCAATAGGACCAGTATTTGATAACTTATTTGATGGATGTACAAAAAGAATAGTTGTTGCAACATTTGCATCAAATGTTCATAGAGTTCAACAAATTGTAAGTTCAGCAGTAAAATATAAAAGAAAAATCGCTATATGTGGTAGAAGTATGATAAATATGATTACAACAGCAAAGGATTTAGGATATATTGATTGCCCTGATGATATTTTTATTGATATAGATACAATGTCAGCGTATAATGATGAACAATTAGTTATTATAACAACAGGAAGTCAAGGTGAAACAATGTCAGCATTAACAAGAATGGCAGCAGGAGATCATAGAAAAGTTAAAATCACACCAAATGACTTAGTTATAATATCAGCAAACCCAATACCAGGAAATGAAAAATCAGTTTCAAAAGTAATAGATGATCTAATGCAAATAGGAGCAGAAGTTGTATATAGTGCTTTAGCAGATGTCCATGTTTCAGGACATGCTTGCCAAGAAGAACAAAAATTGATATTTGCCTTAGCAAAACCAAAATTTTTCATCCCAGTTCATGGAGAATATAGACAATTAAGAGCTCATGCAGAAACAGCTCAAATGATGGGAATACCAGCAAAAAATATAGTGATGATGGAAAATGGTAGAGTTGTTGAATTAGATGAAAAAGAAATTAAATTTAATGGAATGGTTCCAAATGGAAGAGTATTAGTTGATGGATTAGGAGTTGGAGATGTTGGAAATATTGTTTTAAGAGATAGACAACATTTATCACAAGATGGTTTAATAGTAATTGTTTTAACAATGGATTCATCAACAGGAGAAGTTGTTGCAGGACCTGATGTTATATCAAGAGGTTTTGTATATGTTAGAGAATCAGAAAATTTAATGGATGATGTAAAAAGTGTTGTAAGACATGAAATAAAAAAATGTGAGGAAAAAGGAATTCGTGATTGGTCTACAATAAAATCAACAGTTAGAGAGAATTTAAGAGACTATATTTTCTCTAAAACAAAAAGGAACCCAATGATTATACCAATTATAATGGAAGTTTAAAATTCAACCATTGGGGACGTTCTTTAATTGGTTGAAAAAACCATTAAAATGTCTTTAATAATATAATGCTTTTTAATCAATAAAATTTATAAAAAAACGGGGGAAATAAATTAAAATGTGGGACTAAAACTTTAAAAAAGGAAGTGTTTAGTTAACATGCCAAGAAATTCAAGAAGAGATTTTCCAGGACTTTTTCATCATATTATGTCTCAAGGAATAAATAAGGAATATATTTTTGATAATGATAAATTAAAAAAGATGTATATAGATTTGATTAAAGAAAAATCAGAGAAAAATAATGTTAAAATAATGGCATATTGTATTATGGACAATCATGTTCACATGTTAATAAATGTCGATAAAATAGAAGAAATGTGTAAATTTATGCAACAAATAAATACAGCTTATGCAAAATTTTATAATAAGCAGTTTGACAGGGTTGGATATGTTTTTAGAAATAGATATCTTTCGAAGGCAATTTTAGATGAGGGACAGTTAAAAAGATGTATAGTGTATATTCATAAAAATCCAGTTGAGGCAAAAATTGTAGAACATGAAAGAGACTATATTTTTTCTAGTTTTAATGAATATATGAAGGATGACAATAAATGTAAAATAATTTGTCCAGATGTTGAAAAATTTTTATTTGGAGATATACCAAAAGAAGAGTTTAAATATTATTTTGATATGATGCACAATTATAAAAATAATGAAATAAATGAGTTTGATAATTTTGAAGTAAAAGAAAAAATAAATTTGGAAGAAATAAAACAAAAGTATTTTAAATTAAATGATGAAGAAAAAATAGTTAGATTGAGTTTAGATGAAAAAATTTCAGAAAGAAAATTAGCAGAAAGCTTTAATAAAACTAGATATGAAGTAAGAAAAATCTTGAAAAGATGGAAAATGAACCAAAATAACAACGTCCCCAGTGGTCGAGAGGAGAATTAATATGGATTATAAAGATTTAGCAAATTTAATATTTCCAGATGCAAAGGAAATATCATATTATGAGGAAAAATATCCTGAAAGAAATTTACCAGAAGGTGCAATTGTTACAAGATTTGCGCCAAGTCCAACTGGATTTGTACATATTGGTGGATTATATCAAGGATTAATTGCTAGAAAATTAGCAAGTCAAACAGGTGGAGTATTTTTCTTAAGAATTGAAGATACAGATCAAAAAAGAGAAGTAGAAAATGGAATTATTGGAATAGTAAATTCATTGAAGGATTTTGGGTTTGAACCAGATGAGGGAATGATTTCAGAAAATGAAGGTAAAGGAAATTATGGACCATATAAACAAAGTCAAAGGAAAGAAATTTACCAAGCATATGCAAAATACTTAATTGAACAAGGGAAAGCATATCCATGTTTCTGTACACCAGAAGAGGTAGAAGAAATAAGAGCAAAACAAGAAGCAGCTAAAATAAGACCTGGATATTATGGCGTATGGGCAAAATGCAGAAATGTTACAGTAGAAGATGCAATTAAAAGAATAAAAAATGGTGAAAATTATATAATAAGATTTAAATCTCCTGGAAGAGAAGATAGAAAAATTAAGCATCATGATGTAATAAAAGGAAATGTAGATTTTCCAGAAAATGACCAAGATATAGTTATAATAAAAGCAGATGGACTTCCAACATATCACTTTGCACATGCAGTTGATGATCATTTAATGCATACAACACATGTAATCAGAGGAGATGAATGGTTATCATCAGTTCCATTACATTTACAATTGTTCCATGAGTTAGGCTTTAAAGCACCAAAATACGCACATATAGCACCTATTATGAAAAATGATAATGGAAATAAAAGAAAATTAAGTAAAAGAAAAGATCCAGAAGCAGCAGTAAGTTATTATGCAGAAGAGGGAATTCCAGCACAAGCTGTAAAAGAATATTTATTAAATATTGCTAATTCAACATTTGAAAATTGGAGAAGAGCAAATCCAGACAAACCAATGGAAGAATTCGAATTACAATTAAATAAAATGAGTGTTAGTGGAGCATTATTTGATATGGTAAAATTACTAGATGTTTCTAAAACAGTTATATCAAAAATGACAGCTGATGAGGTATATGAAGCTTCTATGAATTGGGCTAAAAAGTATGATAAGGATTTAGAAAAATTATTAGAAAATAAAGAATATGCTTTAAAAGTATTTGGAATAGAAAGAGGAAACAAAAAGCCAAGAAAAGATATTTCAAAATGGTCTGATGTAAAAGAAAACATTTCTTATATGTACGCAGAAGAATTTGAAAAAGATGATAGAGAATATCCATATCAAGTGATAAATGATAAAGAATCACTTAAAACACTTTTGAATTTATATGTTGAAAAATATTATGACGAAAATGATGATAAGCAAGCATGGTTTGACAAAATAAAAGAACTTGCTGGAGAAATGGGATATGCCAAAGAGGTAAAAGAATATAAAGCAAATCCAGATGCATATCCAGGACATGTTGGAGATGTAAGTACAGCAATAAGAGTTACATTAACAAAAAGAACAAACACACCAGATATGTATGAAATTATGCAAGTTTTAGGAAAAGACGAGGTTATAAAAAGATTAAGACAGTAAAAATAAATGAAAATTCAATAAAATTCATTAAAACTTGAAATTTTTAAGGAGATTTAAAGAATGGATTATAATATTGGTGATATAGTTAGAACAAAAAAACAGCATCCTTGTGGAAGCAAGCTATGGGAAATAACTAGAGTAGGAGTTGATTTTAAACTTAAATGCCAAGGGTGTGAGCATGTAATTGTTTTACCAAGAGAAAAAGCTTTAAAAATGATAACAAAAAAAATGTAGTGTCTTAGGAGAACGGTTTAGATGGTACAAAAATGTCCCACAAGAACCGTTTTTCTGGGACATTTTTATTTTGGTTAGCATAATATATAATATAACACACAAAAATAAAAAAGTGTTATATTGGGGGGATTTATATGGAACCACAAGAAGTATTTTGCTATGACAAAAAAGAAGAAAAATGTAATAATAAGTGTTTCGGCATTATAACTATAATATTAGCAATTGCTTTAGCATTTGTTGTAGGATTATTAGTGGGAGCAGCAGCTATAGCATCAGAAATATTATCATCTTTAGCTGCAATAATAGTATTGGCTGTAGTGCTTGCATTACTTTTAATTTTATCTATAATTTTATTAATATGTAATAGAAAAAAAGATAAAAAGTGTAGAGGAAAATGCAATTGCTAGTTTAGATTTAATTATAGGAAAGGAAAGAAAATTGATATTTGTTTTATATTGATTAACTTTACTAAATTATAATAAGTTACGAGTAAATACCGAGGGTTTACTGTTAAAATTAAAGAAAGTGGTCAAAAAGGATTTTTCTTATTGACCACTGATAATTTCTTCAATTTTATTCCAAATGGTATCACTATAAATTTTTCTTTCAGAAGAAAAAGCAAAAGTAGAAATATCACCAATTGGATTTAATATTTTTTGGATGTTTTTTGTAGCATTTTCTACTTTTGTAATAGCAATTTTATCAGCTTTATTAGCTAATATCATACAAGGTAGACCTGAACGAATAATGTAATCATACATAAGCTTATCATTTTCAGTAGGATTATGACGAATATCTACTAAAAAAATGATAAGTGCAATTTGTTCACGATTAAATAAATATTCTTCAATGAATTTTCCAACTTGTTCTTGCTCTTTTTTTGACATTTTACTAAATCCATAACCAGGTAAATCAACAAAATAAAATTTTTCGTCAATATTGTAAAAATTAATTTGTCTTGTTTTACCAGGTTCACTACTTGTTCTGGCAAGTTTTTTTCTATTTATCATAGTATTTATAAAACTTGATTTTCCAACATTAGATTTACCAACTAAAACTATTTCTGGTAAATTATTTTTTGGATATTGAGCAGGTTTTACTGCAGAAACCTCAAATTTTGGATTATTTACAATCATATTTTTCGAGTATAATATATTTTTATATATTATACGCTCCTTTCTTTTTATGTTTTTCAATTAATATTTTGATATAGAATTGAAACCAGTTTGTTTGGTTTTAAATATTTTTATATTCTATTTTTATTCGACATTTTGTGACATAAAAATGGAACAAATTCTTTGCGTCCCCAATGTTCGTCCCCCAATGTTCCGTACCCAATGTCTTATTTTTTTGGAACTATTTTTTCTGCTCCACCCATATATGGTCTTAAAACTTCTGGAATTGTAACACTTCCATCTTCATTATAGTTGTTTTCTAATACAGCAATTAATCCTCTTGGAGTAGCAACGACAGTATTATTTAACGTATGTAAGAAATAGTTTCCTTTTTCACTCTTAACACGGATTCCTAAACGTCTTGCTTGAGCGTCTCCTAAATTTGAACAACTGCAAACTTCAAAATATTTTTTTTGACGTGGACTCCAAGCTTCTATGTCACAAGATTTTACTTTTAAGTCAGCTAAATCTCCAGAACAACAATCAAGTTGTCTAACAGGAACATTGAAACTTCTGAATAAGTCAACACTTAATTTCCACATTTTATTGTACCAATTCATAGAATCTTCTGGTTCACATAGAACTATCATTTCTTGTTTTTCAAATTGATGAACACGGTATAATCCTCTTTCTTCTAATCCGTGTGAACCAATTTCTTTTCTAAAACATGGAGAATAAGAAGTCATACTGATAGGAAGTTCCTCTTTTTTTATTAGTTGGTCTTTAAATCTACCAATCATTGAATGTTCAGATGTACCGATTAAATATAAATCTTCACCTTCAATCTTGTACATCATGTCATACATTTCTTCAAAACTCATAACACCAGTTACAACATCACTACGAATCATAAATGGTGGTATAGCATATGTAAAACCATTGTTAATCATGTAATCTCTAGCATATGCAAGCATTGCTTCATGAAGCCTTGCAACATCACCAATTAGATAATAAAAACCAACACCACTTGTACGACCAGCAGATTCTTTATCCATTCCGTTAAATCTTGCAATTATATCAGCATGATATGGAATTTCATAATCTGGAACAACAGGCTCTCCAAATCTTTCTACTTCAACATTTTCACTATCATCTTTACCGATTGGAACAGATGGGTCCATAATATTTGGAATTTTCATCATTCTTGATTTAATTTCTTCTGCATATTTTTCTTCCATTTTTTCATTTTCTTCAAGTTTAGCATTTATTTCCTGAACTTTTACTTTTATACTTTCAGCTTCATCTTTTTTTCCTTGTTTCATAAGTCCACCAATTTCAGCGCTTAAAGATTTTCTTTCAGCTCTTAAATTATCTCCATTTAATTTGGCTTCTCTGTTTTTTACATCTAAATCAATAACTTCATCAACTAAAATTAATTTTTCATCTTGAAATTTATTTTTAATGTTTTGTTTTACAATTTCAGGATTTTCTCTTAAAAATTTAATATCTATCATTTTTATCCTCCTATAAATTTTATTGAAAATATTGGATAATAGAATTTAGGAATTTATTATCAATATTAATTTCTTATCATATTTAAATATGAAACTATTATATACTAATTTTTTGTAAAATTCAAGGAAAAATGACTAAAATCAAGTGGATTGGGAAAGAATATGTTACAGGTCAGTAAGAAAATAGATACATTTAAATAAAAGTATTAGAGAGTGGAAAATAATAAATTAAAAAGGGAGACTAAAAATATGGTTACAGAAATGGTAAAGTTTATAATATATTCTGGATTGATAGTATTAATTTCTAAATATATATTAGTGGTTACATTAAGAAAATTAGCAGAAGCTTTGAATTTAAATGCAAAAATAGTAGGAGATGTAGCAGGGTATGCAACATCAGTGCCAGAGCTATTAACAATAACAACATCAAGTTTAAGAGGGTTAACTGGAGCTAGTGTTTATAATATTTTGAGTTCGAATGTCATTAATTTGATTCAATATATAGGGGCAATCATGCTTAATAAAAATACTTCAAAATTACGTAATAAAGCAATAGTGACAGATTTGATATTAGTGTTTTTAACTATAGTAATTCCAATATTTTTTTTAAAATTTAATATAGAATTAAAATTAGCAATAGTTCCGATATTTATTATTTTATATATTCTTTTTAGATTTTTAAATAATCATGTCCATAAGTTGTATTTAAAAAATGAAGATGTTGAATTAGAGGAAGAAATTGAGGAGGAAAAGTTAGAACAAAAGAAAAAGCCTAAAAAAATAATTAGATATGTAGTTACTTTAATTGTAACAGGAATTTTATTGTTTATCGTTGGAGAATTATTAGGAGACACATTGGAAAATTTATGTAAGTTATTTGGTGTTTCTGAGGTTATAGTTGGAATTTTATTAGGATTTGTTACAAGTTTGCCAGAGTTAATAACTTTTTTTGAATCTCAAAGATATTATAAAAAAGTTGATGATGATATGTTAGGAGTTGTTGAAGCAACTAATAATTTACTTACTTCTAATATTTTAAATTTATTTGCTATTCAAACTATAGGTATAATTATTATTTCTATAGTAAATATTTAAAAATGTAAAAAAAGTATTGACAATTCAAATAAAATTGTTATATATGTAATATATAATTATTCTAATATTTGAAAGGAATGAAATACAATGGATGAAGAATTAAAAGAAGAATATATTGAAAAAATTAAAAATGCAATTGCTTTGAAACCAGGAAGTACAAAGATTGAAATTAGTGGTCTTACGGGTATTTCAATATTAGTTATAGAAAAATTAGTTGAAGAAGGTAGGTTTGAAGAAAAAAGAGGAGAAATAAGAACTTGCAAAAAAAGCACAATGTCAAATGAGGATAGAAAAAGAGCTATTGAAGGGTTAGCAAAATATAAAGTTGATGTTGCCTCTATAGATCATGTAGAAAATTCAAAATATGGATATTCTAAATTGGTCATAGATCTAGAAGAAAAATATGGACATAATAAGAATGATAGTAATGAAAGATAAAATAAGATGAAGAGCTTTTTGGTAGAATGTTACCAAAAAGTTCTTTTTATATTCTAGGAAAGTTCTTGGAACTTCCTAGAATATAAATACATTGCACAGAAATTCGCTCTGCAAATTTCGCGCGCGAACAAAGATGCGGACTTTAAAATGTTTTAATAAGTGCCAGTGTTATTAATGTCCGCTTTTGTTCTTTTGCGTATTGAACTAAAAAATTCTAGAATCATATATATAAATTTTTCCGTGAACATTCTTCTATTTTTAATATAATATTTTCTATTTTTAATTCCAATCAAGCATTCAGAAATTCAATCAAGTATAAATCCTTAAGAGCCAGCCCCTCATAATCGTATATTTTCTTACTGAACTGTAGCAAGTTCACAAAAAATTCACAAATATTTTAGCAAAATGTATTGACAAGTGCTAAAAAAGGATATAATATATATAAAGATTAGCAATCAAGAATAAAGAGTGCTAAAGAGGTGGGAAAATGCTAGAAAATAAAAAAAATGATATTTTAGATTACAGAAAAAAGAAAGTATTACAAGCAATAGTAGAAGAATATATAAATACAGCAGAGC
>OLVX01000291.1_pt1 | contig 51071 bp, 42 predicted proteins | sample 1673271 | NCBI WGS metagenome assembly OLVX01 (sample SAMEA3178939, study PRJEB25190) | human gut metagenome | biome: human gut; feature: human-associated habitat; material: faeces | place: Austria | collected 2013
CGCAGCCGCCGAAGCGGTGCTTAAGCCGTAAGGCGGGAATTGTGCGGTGTTGCCTCAAGAGCCTTGGCTCCAATGTGCGCATTGAATCGGTGCGCCGTGTGGGGTACCACTTGGAGGTCGGCGCATGATACGGAAACTGCGCGTCAAGCTGGTAGCCATCATCATGGCGTTTGTCACGGTGATTCTAGCCTGTGTCATGGCGGCGGTGCTGTGGTTGACACGCGCCACACTGGAGCACGAAAGCCTTGACATGATGCGCCATATCGCGCTGAACCCCATCCAAGTCCCTGCACCGGGCGAGGAATTCGATGGCGTGCGGCTGCCATATTTTGTGCTGTCGGTGGGCGAGGACGGCACGATCGAGCCCGCAGGCGGCGGCTACTATGATTTGTCCGACACCGAATTTTTGCAGCAGGCGGCGGAGGAAGCCGTAGACAGCGACAGTACGATTGTATTTGCCGATACATCGAACGAAACGCAAATCTTAACTGGATTGTTCCGTACTTGCCTGCTGCTTTGCAGTGCGGCGTTTATTGCGTTTTGAAATCGGCGTGATTTATAAACCGCGCACCAGTTTCCGCCCATTCATGAAGTACAGCACCAAGGCCACCGCCAGTGTGGCAGCTTCGCCGAGCGCCAGCGGCCACCAGACGATGGCGACATTCTCCGGGCCTGTGATGAGCTGCGACAATGCCCAGACTGGTGGCAGTACAAACAAAACCTGACGGAATAACGAGATAATCAGCGATTCTACGCCGCGCCCCAACGCTTGAAAAACACCTTGGAATGCAATACAAAGCCCGGCAAACAAAAATCCTAAAGACACCGTGCGCATACAGGCCACGCACATTTCATGGGTCGTGCCGGAGAGTGAGAATAGCCCTGCCAGCGGCTGGGCGAACAGTTCCACACCAAGGCAGCCTAGCAGCATCAGCGCAGCGGTATACCCCAAGCCCCAGTGGATGCCCTGCTGTACGCGGGTGCGGCTGCGCATGCCAAAATTAAACGATACAATGGGCGTAATTGCGTCGCGCACACCGAACGCCGCGAAAATGATAAGCTGCTGGATCTTGTAATACAGGCCGTACACGGTCACGGCGTTCTGGCCCACCTGCGGGATAGCGGCCAAAATCAAATTGAGCGCGTAGGTCATAACGGTCAGCAACGCCTGGGAAATGATGGCGGGCAGACCGATGGCGTAAATGCGCAGGATGGCAGACCGCGACGGCCGCCAGTAACGGAAGCTGTTGGAGATTTCCTTATTAAAATGCAGGTGGAAGAGAAGCCCCAGTCCCATGGAGACGAGCTGACCCAGCACTGTGGCCCACGCGGCACCGCGCACCCCCATGGCGGGCAGGCCGAATATGCCGTAAATCAAAACGGGATCTACCACGATATTGACGACTGCGCCGGTGATTTGGGCGATTGTGGAGTACAGCGATCGCCCGGTGGCCTGCAAGACTTTTTCGTACACCGAGAACATCACAATGCCCACAGGCACGCCGCAGCAGATGTGTAGATAGGCGATGGCGGATTCCAGAATATCCCACCCGATGCTGCCGCCTGCGCTCTGGGAATATACATAGGGCCGCACGCCCACCGCCGCAAACAGCATGAACACGACCGTGATGCACAGCGCGATAAACTGCGCGTTGCCAACGGTGCGGTTGGCCTGTTCGCGGTCGCCCTGCCCCAGCAGCCGGGCCAGCAGGGCATTTGTGCCGACGCCCGTACCGATGGATACCGCCACCATGAACAGTTGCACCGGGAACGCTAAGCTCAGCGCAGTCAGTGCAGCTTCGCCGCCGTCAGCCATGCGAGCCAGATAGGCAGAGTCCACAACATTGTACGCAGCCTGTAAGATCATAGAAAGTACGATAGGTGTGCCGATGCGCGCCATCAGGCGGGGGATCGGCTCCACCGCCATCGGGTTTTGAGATTGTTTTTCCATAGGTTCCTCCTAAAAAATACAAAAAAATAAACGAGCAGCGGGAACTGGATTTACGCAGTTACGCTACTCGTTTATTTTTATAATAGCAAATTTTTGGGAAGAATGCAAACATTTTTATACAGAAAAGTGGCAGCTTATACAAATACAACACGGCAAATTCGGCCGATTCAACAAGGATTTTGGAGCGTTTTTCAAATGATAGGGGAGAAGTGGTATGATTGTCCTAACAAGATAAATAGGCCTTGCTGACCAAGGGAATGTTTGAAAAGTTCATCGGCTATGGCGAGTGTACCGAAAAGCGCAATCTGCCTCCCAAGGGCGGCGCCTTCGGCAACAAGAAAAAGCGTTGTAGGGAACTGGTGGACATCACCGCAAAGGAAATCAAGGACGAGAGGATCTGAAGCAGACACAGCGGGCAACGCCCCTGCACATAAATTTTACACATCTTTTACCGCAGGTATGTTGTATTTTGACGCAAAAGCGCGTATGGTGGTATACATTGGGCCGCTGCCCTGCACTACAAATTTTGGAGTTGAACTGCCATGACCTACAAAGAGATACGCGCCAACGAGGAAGTGAACGCCCTGCTGGACAAAGGCAACAAAAACCTGGGGCTGCTGGGGTTTACCGACCACTCGCAGGCGCACTGCATCCATGTGGCCGACACAGCCGGGCATATTTTGAAAAAGTTCGGCTACGATGCCCATGACATTGAGTTGGCAAAAATCGCAGGATATATGCACGATATCGGCAACGCCGTCAACCGCGCCCACCATGCTGAGTACGGCAGCCTGCTTGCTAATGAAATTTTGCGTGGCAGCAATCTTTCTGCGCAAGACCGCATCACGATCGTCTCGGCCATCGCCAACCACGATGAATCGACGGGCGGCGCGGTGGACGCAATCTCGGCGGCACTCATCATCGCCGACAAGACCGACGTCCGCCGTAGCCGGGTACGCCAGAAGCCCAAGGCTGCGTTTGACATTCACGACCGGGTCAACTACGCCGTCACCGACCAGACACTGAAAATCAACACAGATAAGCGCGTTATATCGCTGAATTTGCAGCTTGACACAGGGATATGCTCGATGTACGAATACTTTGAGATATTTTTGGGGCGCATGCTGATGTGCCGCGGCGCCGCGGAACTGCTGAACGCAACCTTCAAGCTGACCGCCAATGGGGCAAAGGTGCTGTAAACTGACATAAGACTCCCCTTGCCGGAAACGGCAGGGGGTGAATTTTATGCAGGTGTCATTTTTACATAGCCGCCCGGTTTTGCAAATAACGTCGATACGGTCGTTACGGGGAAAACAAGCAGACAGTCATCACTTTTTTCGCGTGGCAATGTCCTGAAAGCAGAAATAGTCCGGTTGGTGGCGGGACTGGGTGTACTCAAACAGCAGACCGGCGGCGTTGAAAGTCTGGTTCACGACGACGGCCACGCAGCCATAGGTGCCCATGTCCAGCAGCTTTTCGTCGCGGGCGGTGGCGTGTTCCACCGTGATGCGGCGCTTGCTGGTGATAATCTGCATACCCAGTGTGTTCTCAATATATTCGTAGATAGAGTTTGCGGCAATTTCCGGTGTCAGGCCGGGGACAAACTCCTTTAAAAAGTAGTTGACGTCGAGAATCAGCGCTTTGCCGTCGAGATACCGCACGCGTTCAATACTCCATAGCTCATCCCCAACCGAGAAACCGCTCTTGGCGGCAAAGCACTCATCGGCGATGACAGTCTCAAACTTCGTGACCTTCGTCACGGCGCGAAGGCGGTTGCGGCGGGCGGTTTCTTGAAACGTCTCGATGCCGCCGATGGTAAACGTCGTTTTGCCCACCGGCTGGTAGATGACCCGCACGCCGCGCCCCTGCATGGTCTGCACATAGCCGTCGGCTACCAGCTCCGCCAATGCGCGTCGAACTGTGTTGCGCGAGCAGGCGTATTCCTCTATTAAGGTATTCTCGCTGGGCAGCAGCGATTGGTAGGGGTAATCCTGCGCCTCGATGCGTTTTTTGATGCTGTGATAAATGCCCTCATATTTTGCCTTTGGCATGGTGTGTACCTCGCAACTTGTTCAAACATTTACTTTAGTATACCGTCTTTTCGGCTAAATTTCAAGTGGGCAACTTGTGAGCAGTGCCGAAAATAGGCATTCTGCACTGCTTTTTTGCAAAAGCATATTGACTTGTATGAACAAGTCTGGTATTCTGTGGCTGTAAGGAGAACTTGTATGAACAAGTTCAAAGATGCCCGCTCTACCGGGCAAAAGGAGGAAAACATCATGGGTAAATACGAACAGGACGCGCGGCAGCTGCTTGAGTACGTTGGCGGCAAGGAGAACATTGCGGCGGTATCCCACTGCGTATCGCGTATGCGCTTTGTCCTCAACGATCCCGCCAAGGCGGACGTTGCCAAGATCGAGGCACTGAAATCCGCCAAGGGCACCTTCACGCAGGCAGGCCAGTTCCAGGTCATCATCGGCAACACGGTCAACGATTTCTACAATGATTTCATCGCGGTCTCCGGCATCGACGGTGTCTCCAAGGAGGCTGTCAAGAGCGCGGCCAAGCAGAACCAGAACGCCCTGCAAAAAGTTATGAGCGTGCTGGCCGAGATCTTCGCCCCGCTGATCCCTGCCATCATTACAGGCGGTCTGATTTTGGGCTTCCGCAACTGCATCGACAGCATCTATTTCTTCAATAACGGCACTCAAACCTTGTGCGATATCAGCCAGTTCTGGTCGGGCGTGGACAGCTTCCTCTGGCTGATCGGCGAGGCCGTTTTCCACATGCTACCGGTCTGCATCTGCTGGTCCGTCACCAAAAAGATGGGCACGACCCAGAGCTTGGGCATCGTCCTCGGCCTGACGCTTGTTTCCGGCCAGCTGCTGAACGCCTACGCTGTCGCATCCACAGTAGCGGCAGATATCCCCAAGTGGGATTTTGGCTTCTTCACCATCAACATGATTGGCTATCAGGCGCAGGTCATTCCCGCCATGCTGGCCGCGTTCACGCTGGTCTATCTGGAAAAATTCTTCCGCAAGATCTGCCCGCCGGTCATCTCGATGATCGTTGTACCGTTCTGCTCGCTGGTCCTGTCCGTCATCGTCGCTCATACCATCCTTGGTCCCATCGGCTGGAAGATCGGCTCCGTCATCTCTGATGTTGTCTACGCTGGCATTTCCGGCTCCTTCCGCGTCATCTTTGGTGCTATCTTCGGCTTTGTCTACGCCCCGCTCGTCATCACCGGCCTGCACCACATGTCCAACGCCATTGATATGCAGCTGATTGCCGACTTCGGCGGCACGATGCTGTGGCCGATGATCGCGCTGTCCAACATTGCGCAGGGCTCCGCCGTCCTCGGTATGATCTATCTGCAGCGCAAGAACGCGGACGCTCAGGAGGTCAACGTGCCCGCCTGCATCTCCTGCTACCTCGGCGTTACCGAGCCCGCTATGTTCGGCGTCAACCTCAAATTCCACTTCCCGTTCATCTGCGGCATGATCGGCTCGGCCATCGCGGCAGCTGTCTGCGTGGCTACTTCCACCACGGCCAACGCCATCGGCGTCGGCGGCATCCCCGGCATTCTGTCCATCCAGCCTGCCTATATGCTCAGCTTTGCGCTGTGCATGGTCATTGCCATCGTTGTGCCCTTTGTGCTGACCGTCAGCGTCGGCAAAAAGAAAGGCATTGCCTGATTTTGTGAGGTGTGTACCATGAATGATTTTAAAGATAAAGTTGTCTACCAAATTTACCCGAAATCCTTCATGGACTCGAACGGTGACGGCTTCGGCGATTTGAAGGGCGTTACCGCGAAACTGGACTACCTCGCCGACCTGGGCGTTGACTATCTCTGGCTGACGCCGTTCTTCCCCTCACCTCAGCGCGACAACGGCTACGATGTGGCTGACTACCGCGCCGTGGATCCGCGCTACGGCACGATGGAAGATCTGGAGGAGCTCATCCGCGAAGCGGACAGGCGCGGCATCGGCCTGATGCTGGACATGGTGTTCAACCATACCTCCACCGAGCATGAGTGGTTCAAAAAAGCACTGGCAGGCGACAAAAAGTATCAGGACTATTACATCTTCAAGGACGGCACGCCCGACCGTTACCCGACGAACTGGGTGTCGAAATTCGGCGGCCCTGCGTGGGAATACGTGCCGTGCCTTGGCAAATGGTATCTGCATCTTTACGACGTCATGCAAGCCGACCTGAACTGGGAAAACCCCGCCGTGCGGGAGGAAATGGCCGACATCCTGCGCTTCTGGAAGGCGAAAGGCATCAAGGGCTTTCGCTTTGACGTCATCAATGTCATCTCCAAGCCGGAATTTTATGAGGACGACTACGAGGGCGACGGCCGCCGCTTCTACACCGATGGCCGCAACGTCCACAAGTACCTGAAGGAGCTGGTCGCCGCGGGCGGCATCGACGGCATGATCACGGTGGGGGAGATGTCCTCCACCACGCTGGAAAACTGCATCGGCTACACCGCTGAGGGCAACCACGAGCTGACGATGTGCTTCAATTTCCACCACCTGAAGGTCGACTACAAGGACGGGCAAAAGTGGGAATTGAGGGAGCCTGATTACCTCGCCATGAAGAAACTGTTCCAGACCTGGCAGGAGGGGATGCAGGCCCACGGCGGCTGGAATGCGCTGTTCTGGTGCAACCACGACCAGCCCCGTGCGGTCAGCCGCTTTGGCAGCGACACGACCTACTGGAAGGAAAGCGCCGAGATGCTGGCGGTGGCCATCTACTTTATGCGCGGCACACCGTACATTTATCAGGGTGAGGAGCTGGGCATGACGAACCCGCACTTCACGAAAATCGAGCAGTACCGCGACGTCGAGAGCCTCAACTACTACAGGATCCTGCGAGAGCAGGACAAGACCGAGGCCGAGACGCTGGACATTATCGCCCAGCGCAGCCGCGACGACAGCCGCACCCCGATGCAGTGGGACGCGAGCGAGAACGCCGGGTTTACCACCGGTACGCCGTGGATCGGCATTGCCGACAACTACAAGGCCATCAACGCCGCTGCCCAGATGGACGACCCGGATTCCATCCGCAGCTTTTACAAAAAATTGGTGTCCCTGCGCAAGCAAATGCCGGTCATCAGCGCGGGCAGAATCGAATTTTTGTACCCCGATAACGCAGATCTGTTGGCCTACCGCCGGTACGACGGTGAGACGGAACTGCTGGTGCTCTGTAACCTGCGGACATGGGAAATTGCAAAGCCCCTGCCCGACGGCTGGACCGCCGCCGAAGAACTGCTGGGAAACTACCCTGAATCTGCCGCCACCCTGCGCCCCTATGAGTGTGTGGTGCTGAAAAAGTAAGCCCCCAAATCCTAAAAGCAAAGCCGCTTTCCCTTATTTGCACTGCAAATGAGGGAAAGCGGCTTTTTGTAAGGGAAAAATGATTTTACTGTGTCAGCAGCCAATCCGGCAAGTGGATGATCCGGATTCCGTCATAGTTGCCAAGGGTCACTTTGTCCAGTGTCAGAATGATTTTCTCATAGTTATCCCGGATATTGCGCAAGGGTACGATTTCGCGGGCGAAAGTTTCCTCGGCGGTCATGTCGGCAGTGACCTGGAAGTAGGTGGATACTCTTTGCGCAAAACCACGGCGTACACCTCCCGGATGTTGTACTCATTGTAGAGTTTTTGGCGGCATACGTCAACAAAATTCCGAAATCGGAATATTCTGTGATATTTACGCGGGGAAATTCCGAAAACTGAAACTGTTTTCCTTCGGCGAAGTGACGAAAAAAATTGCTCATCCTTAGCGAAAAGAGAGAACTTACAGGAAACCCCTTGAATAAGCAGGGCTTTCGCACTACAATGGAAACCAAAAAGATAATTTGAGTTTCCGTGAGGTGAAAGCATGGATGAACACAACGAATTGTGCGTAAAACTCCGGGCGGCAGGTATGGCGCTTTTCCGGCGCGAGGGGCTGCGCTTCACGATGCAGCAGGCCGCTGAAGCCATCCACATCAGCAAAAAGACGATCTACACGGTCTATCCATCCAAGGAAGCGCTGCTTTTGGACATGGTGGACGACGCCTTTGCGCACATCCATGCCCGCAAGCAAAGCATCATCGACGGCCCCGGCACGCTGACCGACAAGCTGCGGGCTGTCATCATCGCCCTGCCGGAGGAGTACACCGCGCTGGACTTGCAGCAGATGACTTTACTGGATGAAAGGTACCCCGCCGTCGCCGCCCGTGTGCGGGAGCATCTGGAAAACGGCTGGGAGCCGACGCTGGCCCTGTTGGAACAGGGCATGGAACAAGGTGTGCTGCGCCGGGTGTCGCTGCCGATTTTACAGCGGATGATCTTGGCGTCCATTGAGGATTTCCTCGCGGATCGCACGCTGGAACAACAGGGGATAACCTACACGCAAGCGCTCGACGAAATGGTTGCAATTTTATGGGAGGGAATCGCGGTACGATGAAATACAGCCTTTGCAATAATTGGGAATTTACCGAGATCTGGAGCGATGCCTTTTGCACCGGCGCACCCGTGCCATGCCAGGCTGTGCGTCTGCCCCATACCTGCCGCGAACTGCCGCTCCACTACGCAGACCCCGCAGACTACGAGATGGTCTGCGGCTACCGCCGCACGCTGACCTTGCCGGACGCGCCGCGGCTGTTTTTGCGGTTTGACGGCGCGGCCCACCAGGCTGCCGTCTACCTGAACGGCCAGCTCGTGGGGGAACATTTGGGCGGCTACACGGCGTTTGCACTGGAAATTACAAATTTTGTGCATCGTGACGCAGAAAATCTGCTGGCCGTGCGGCTGGACACGCGGGAAGACACGGCCCTGCCGCCATTCGGCTTCGTCATCGACTACCTGACCTACGGCGGACTCTACCGCGAGGTCTGGCTCGAAACCACCGCTGCCACCTGCGTGACCGACCTGTTTGTGCACACGCCGACGCTGACAGAGGCCGCTGTCTCCGTAACTACTGATGCTCCGGAAAAGGCTGCCGTGCTGCGGGTGAGCCTCTGCGCCCCGGACGGCGCGGCACTTGTGGGCCAACAGCTGCCCGCCGCCGCAAAAGCAGAATGCACGCTGACCCTGCCCGACGCCCAGCCCTGGGGTACCGACCACCCGAACCTGTACACCTGCCGCGCTGAACTTCTGGACGCAGCCGGGCAGGTACTGGACTGCCGTGAGACGACATTCGGCTTCCGCACGGCAGAATTTAAGGCGGACGGATTTTATTTAAACGGGAAAAAGACGTTCCTGCGCGGACTCAACCGCCACCAGAGCTACCCTTACATCGGCTACGCCGCGCCGGAGAGTTTGCAGCGCAACGATGCCCGCATTTTGAAAAACGAGCTGCACTGCAACGCCGTCCGCACCAGTCATTACCCGCAGAGCCAGCACTTTCTGGACGAATGTGACAAGCTGGGACTGCTTGTCTTTACCGAGCTGCCCGGCTGGCAGCACATCGGCGACGCCGCATGGAAGGACCGCGCCTGCGAAATGCTGCGAGAGATGATCATGCAAAACCGCAGCCACCCCAGCATTATCTTGTGGGGCGTGCGCATCAATGAGAGTGTGGACGACGATGAATTTTACAACCGAACGAATAAAATTGCGCACGAACTTGACCCGAGCCGCGCAACCTCCGGTGTGCGGTACCTGGAAAAAAGCCATTTGTTAGAGGACGTCTACGCCTACAACGATTTCTCCCACAACGGCATGAACGCCGGGGCCAAGCGCAAAAGGGACGTAACCCCCGATATGGGCAAAGCGCTCCTGATTTCGGAGTGCAACGGCCATATGTACCCCACAAAGCCTTTTGACGATGCGCCCCACCGCCAGGAACACGCGCTGCGCCATGCGAGGGTACTGAACGCCGCCTACGCCGACGGCGAACATGCGGGCTGCTTCGGCTGGTGCATGTTCGACTACGCCACCCACAAGGATTTTGGATCCGGTGACCGCATCTGCTACCACGGCGTGCTGGACAGCTTCCGCAACCCGAAACTGGCCGCCGCCGTCTATGCCTCCCAAGGCGGGGGCAAACCGATTTTGACCGTCAGCTCAACGATGGACATTGGCGATTCCCCGGCCGGGCAGTTGGGTACGGTGTATGTGTTCACGAACGCCGAGCGGGTGGACCTCTACAAAAATGACGTATTTGTGACAACTTTGCACAAGAGCGACTGGACGGCCCTGCCGCACCCACCACTGGCTGTGGATGACACGATTGGCGAGCTGCTGGAAACGCAGGAGCGTTTCGACAAGGCCAAGGCCGACACGCTGCGCGACTGCCTGCTGGCAGCGGGCAAATACGGCCTGGCCGGGCTGCCGCTGCGCTACAAGTTCAGGCTGGCGTGGTGTATGGTTCGCTACAAAATGAGCTTTGACGACGGCGTAAAGCTGTACGGCAAGTATGTGGGCAACTGGGGCGGCGCGGCCACCCGCTGGCGGTTTGACGCCAAAAACGGCGATACGGTAGTAAAAAGTGTGACGCTCTGCCCCAGCCGCAAGCTGCATCTGGAGGTCACCCCGTCAGCCCACGCCTTGCGTGAGGGCGACACCTACGACATGGCTGCTGTGCGGGTGCGCATTCTGGACGAGAACGGCAGCCCCGCCGCCTACGCCCAGCTGCCGCTGCAATTTGCCGCAAGCGGCGCGGCGGCGCTCGTCGGCCCATCCATCGCCACGGCGGAGGGCGGCATGGGCGGCACCTACATCCGCACGATAGGCCAGACCGGCACGGCCAGCCTGACCGTGGCCGCCCCGCAATGTGATCCTGTCACCGTAACATTTTCCGTCACCGGAAAGGAGAATACAGTATGGAACTGACAACAAAGCAAAAGGCCGCGTTTGGTATCGGCGCGGTGGGCAAGGATATGGTCTACGCCCTGTCGGCATCCTACGTTATGTACTATTATCAGGATGTGCTGGGGCTTTCGGCCACGTTCGTCGGCCTGATTCTGATGATTGCCCGCGTGTTCGACGCCTTCAACGACCCGTTCATGGGTGTGTTGGTCGCCAAGACCCGCACGCGGTGGGGGCGGTTCCGGCCGTGGATCTTTTCGGGCACCGTGCTCAACGCCGCGGTTCTCTACGCGCTGTTTGCCGCGCCCGCGCTGGCCGAAGCCGGGATGATGGTCTATTTCAGCGTCATTTATATTCTGTGGGGCGTCACCTACACGATGATGGACATTCCTTATTGGTCAATGATCCCCGCCGTGACCCGAACCCCCGCAGACCGTGAGAATCTTTCAGTCGTCGGCCGCACCTGCGCGGGTGTCGGTTCGGCGCTGATTGCGATGTTCACGATGTTGCTCGTCGGCGCTTTGGGCGGCGACAGTGAGCGCACTGGCTTCCGCTGGGTGGCGCTGATTGTGGCCGTAATCTTCGTTGTAACGGAAATTCTCTGCTGCGCTAGTGTCAAAGAGACGAGCGGCGGCGAGATGAAAACCGCCACCGTCGGTGAGATGTTCAAGGCGCTGTTTGCAAACGATCAGGCGCTCGTCGTCGTGGGCAGCATCGTCCTCATTAACTCAGCGCTGTACCTCACGTCCAACTTTATCATCTACTTCTTTAAATATGACTTTGGTGGAACGGGCTGGAAAGCCAGCTACACGCTGTTTTCCACCATCGGCGGCGCGGCGCAGATTCTGGGCATGATGATCCTCTACCCGCTCGTGCGCAAAAAATTAAGCAATACCGGCGTGTTTACGTTAAGTCTGGCGCTGGCGCTGGGCGGCTACGGTGTGCTGCTTGTGCTCTGCCTGACCGGCTTCTCGGGGAATCTGGTGTTGCTGTGCGTGCCGGGCGTTGTGGTGTTCGCGTGTAACGGTATGCTCAGTGTGCTGACGACACTGTTCCTCTCGAACAGTGTCGACTACGGCCAGCTCAAGACCGGCCGGCGCGAGGAGAGCGTGATTTTCTCGATGCAGACGTTCGTCGTAAAGGCGGCGTCCGGCGTGGCGGTGTTCCTGACTGGCATCGGCCTGGACCTGATCGGCCTGGTCGGCAACACCGAGGAGACCGGTCCCGTGGCCGCGCAGAGCGCCTCGACTCTGCTGGGCCTGCGCCTGATGATGACCGTGCTGCCGATGGTCGTTCTGGTCGCGGCGCTGGTGCTGTTCCGCCGCAAATTCACCCTGAGCGACGACCACGCGGCCGAGATCAGCGCACAGCTGCACGGCAAAAAAGAGGGTGTCTGATATGACGGAGCTGCATTGGCGCGCGGCCACGGATACGGGAAGCTATGACGATACAGCATTGATTTCGGTAGGGCAGGGGGCTGTGCATCTGCGCACTGACCTGCCTGCCGGAACGCTGGAAAATGCTGTGGCGACGCTGTCCTGGCCGATGGCCGAGAATGAAAAAATCTTCATGAACGGCTACCAGACCTGGACCGAATGCCCGGAACTGCCCAAGTGGGGCCGCCAGCGCGGCACCGACCACATTCCGAAATTTCTGCTGGACAAATACGCCTTTGACCGCTACGGCGACTATCATTTTGTGCGCTACAGCAAACGAAAAGGCATGAGCCACGGGTTCTCCTACTGCTATTTCCGCAGTGGGGAACACTACCGCCTTGTGGCAAGTCTCGACGAAACGCCCGGCTACACGATTTTTTACTACGACGCCAAGGCGGCTGTCTTGCGCATCGAGCGGGACTGCGCCGGGGTGTGCCACGGCGGCAGCGTGTTTGCGGCATTCGATTTGTTCTTTGCTGAGGGTAGCGAGGACGAGGTCTTTGACGCATGGTTTGCGGCGCTGGGCTGCCGCCCGCGCACTACAAAAAAGCTGGCCGGGTATTCCAGCTGGTATAACCGATACCAAAACATTGACGAAGAGTCAATTTCGGAGGACCTGCAGGGGTGCAGGGCACTGTTCAAACCCGGAGACCTCTTTCAAATCGACGATGGCTGGGAAGCAAAGGTCGGCGATTGGCTCGAAACCGACCACGCTAAATTCCCCCATGGGCTGCGCCCGCTGGCGGATGCAGCGCATGAAAGCGGCTTTCTGGCCGGGCTGTGGCTGGCACCGTTTGTCTGTGAAAAGGAATCCCTGCTCTGCAAAAATCACCCGGACTGGCTGCTGCAGGTGGACGGTCAGCCCTGGTGCTGCGGCTGCAACTGGAGCAGCTTTTATGCGCTGGACATTGACCACCCGGAGGTTCAGGCCTACCTCAAGCAGGTCTTTGATCGCGTCCTGAAGGATTGGGGCTTCGACCTTGTCAAGCTGGACTTTCTCTACGGCGCAGCACCGTTCGGCAACGCCCGGGAATCCCGCGCAGGACGGATGCAGCGTGCCATGGCACTGCTGCGCTCATGGTGCGGCGACAAGCTGATTTTAGGCTGCGGCGTGCCTGTCATGCCCGCCTTTGGTATCGTTGACTACTGCCGCGTTGGGTGTGATGTAGGGCTGGACTGGGACGATGTATGGTATATGCGGCTTTTCCACCGCGAGCGAGTCTCTACAAAGCAGTCCATCGGCAACACGATTTTCCGCCGCCAGCTCAACAGACGCGCCTACGGCAGCGACCCCGATGTCTTCTTCCTGCGCGAGGAAAACTGCAAACTGACCGCACAGCAAAAGCAGACTCTGGCTCAGGTCAATGCACTGTTCAGCGGCATCCTGCTCACCTCCGATATGCCCAGCCGCTATACCGATGAGATGCGCCGCCAATACAACGCCCTGCGGGAATTGACCGAACACGCCGAAAATTGCACCGTGGATGCAGACAACGGTCTGACCGTACACTACACCCTGCACGGCAAGCAGCAGGTAATCAAAGTCTTCTGACCGTACAGCTTTCTGCAAAATGCCACAAAATTTTTGCTGTGACCGCTGATAGAATTGCAATCGCAGGGCAGGGGATGGTATAATGTGTAAATAGGGCGGTATGCCCTTCCGCTTCGGCGGTACATGTTATATTGTAATAATTTTATCTGAGGAGTTGTGGAATGAAGAAAAACGATCTTTCCCCCGAAGCCTTCCGCTTTGAAGGCAAGATGTCCCTGAAGCAGGCACTGCCGCTGGGCATGCAGCATGTGTTGGCGATGTTTGTCGGCAACCTTACGCCGCTGCTTATCATCACGGGCGCCTGCGGCCTGGCCGGCGGCGAATTTGCCGACCTGCGCGTCACACTGCTGCAGAATGCCATGCTTGTGGCGGGCATCGTCACACTGGTTCAGCTGTATTCCATCGGCCCCATCGGCGGCAAGGTGCCTATCATCATGGGCACCTCCTCCGGCTTCATCGGGGTATTCAGTTCGGTCGCAGCCTCGATGGGCGGCGGCGTACTGGCCTACGGCGCAATCATGGGCGCGTCCCTGATCGGCGGCCTGTTCGAGACAGTGCTCGGCTTTTTTCTGAAGCCGCTGCGCAAGCTGCTGCCCTCTGTCGTTACCGGCACGGTGGTGCTTTCCATCGGTTTGAGCCTGATCTCGGTCGGCGTAAACTCCTTCGGCGGCGGCAACACCGCGCAGGATTTCGGCTCGGTCGAAAACCTGCTGCTCGCCATCTTTGTGCTGGTCGTCATCCTGATCTGCAAGCACTCCGGCAGCACCTTTTTGAATTCCTCCTCGATTTTGGTGGGCATCATCTGCGGCTACATTGCAGCGTTTCTCATGGGCCTTGTTCTGCCCACCACGGTGCTGAACGCCGAGGGCGTTGCCTATACCAAGGCATGGGTGCTGAACTGGAACAAGGTGGCCGAGGCCAAATGGTTTGCATTGCCCCAGCTGATGCCGGTCAAGCCGGTGTTTGATATGCGTGCAATCGCACCGGTCATGATTATGTTTATCGTCACGGCGGTCGAAACCGTGGGCGATATTTCCGGCGTTATCATGGGCGGCATGGACCGCGAGGCCACGGACACCGAGCTGTCCGGCGGCGTCATCTGCGATGGTATCGGCTCCAGCTTTGCCGCGCTGTTCGGCGTGCTGCCCAACACCTCCTTCAGCCAGAATGTCGGCCTTGTCAGCATGACCAAGGTCGTCAACCGCTTTGCGCTGGCCACCGGCGGCATCTTCCTGATTCTCTGCGGTCTGGTGCCCAAGCTGGGCGCGCTCGTCTCGATCATGCCGCAGTCGGTGCTGGGCGGCGCAGCGGTCATGATGTTCTCCTCGATCGTAGTGAGCGGTATTCAGCTCATCACCCGCGAGCCGCTGACCCCGCGCAGCCTGAGCATCGTCTCGGTAGCGCTCGGTCTCGGCTATGGCATCGGTGCCAACAACGGCATCCTTGCCCACGCACCGCAGATGCTCTCTCTGGTATTCGGCGGCTCCGGCATCGTGCCCGCCGCACTCGTTGCCATCCTCTTGAATCTGGCCATTCCCAAGGACGAAAACGGCTAAAGGAAGCTTTTCTCAATAGCGGGCAGTGTAAAGCGCACTGCCCGCTATAGTATTTTGTAGAAATTCAAACGCACAAAAGCACCTGTAGCACCCTATTGACATTTGGGTGCCAGACTACTATTATATGACTGAAATATCGTAGAATTGTTGCTGGTGCGCCGTTTTGGCTGCGTGCAGCTTTTTTACGATCCATCGGTTAGGTTCTTCTAACTCGCATGTGCAAGCTGCCATGCTGCCGCCGTGCAGCTTTTCAAATAAGCAGCAGTTAGTTGATGTAAACCAAGGAGTTGAGCATTACGAAAAAGAATTTTTGGGACAGAAATGCAGCAGGCTATGACCGCTTTATGCGCAAGAACGCAATAGCCTATGATCAATTATATGCATTGCTTCGCCCTGCTGTGTGGCACAAAACCGTTTTGGAGGTAGCCACCGGTACAGGGCAGGTGGCAAAGCATCTCCTGCGTTCTGCTGATCACATTGAGGCTACCGACTCCTCCGCAGCGATGATTGCGCAGGCAAAGCGGGGTAATTTTTCCTCCAAGCTGTATTTTTCCGTGCAGGATATGTTCCATCTGCCTTATGCTGACCAGTCCTTTGATGTTGTCATTGTCTCCAATGCACTGCACATTGTGCCGCACCCCGAGAAAGCCCTTATCGAGTTTCGCCGTGTGCTTAAAAACGATGGCACGCTGATTGCTCCTACCTTTACCCATGCAGAGAATTCCCCTTGGGGAAGGCTTCAGGCCCTTGCGCTGAAAATTGCAGGCTTTCCGCTGCACAGCAGGTGGACGAGTGTTGCGTATCTGGCATTTTTGCAGCAAAACGGCTGGACCGTTTGCAAAAGTGTTGTGTTGCAGAATTCCATTCCACTTACCTACGCAGAGTGTAAAAAATCGAGGAGAATACAGCATGGAACTGACAACAAAGCAAAAGGCCGCGTTTGGTATCGGCGCGGTGGGCAAGGATATGGTCTACGCCCTGTCGGCATCCTACGTTATGTACTATTATCAGGATGTGCTGGGGCTTTCGGCCACGTTCGTCGGCCTGATTCTGATGATTGCCCGCGTGTTCGACGCCTTCAACGACCCGTTCATGGGTGTGTTGGTCGCCAAGACCCGCACGCGGTGGGGGCGGTTCCGGCCGTGGATCTTTTCGGGCACCGTGCTCAACGCCGCGGTTCTCTACGCGCTGTTTGCCGCGCCCGCGCTGGCCGAAGCCGGGATGATGGTCTATTTCAGCGTCATTTATATTCTGTGGGGCGTCACCTACACGATGATGGACATTCCTTATTGGTCAATGATCCCCGCCGTGACCCGAACCCCCGCAGACCGTGAGAATCTTTCAGTCGTCGGCCGCACCTGCGCGGGTGTCGGTTCGGCGCTGATTGCGATGTTCACGATGTTGCTCGTCGGCGCTTTGGGCGGCGACAGTGAGCGCACTGGCTTCCGCTGGGTGGCGCTGATTGTGGCCGTAATCTTCGTTGTAACGGAAATTCTCTGCTGCGCTAGTGTCAAAGAGACGAGCGGCGGCGAGATGAAAACCGCCACCGTCGGTGAGATGTTCAAGGCGCTGTTTGCAAACGATCAGGCGCTCGTCGTCGTGGGCAGCATCGTCCTCATTAACTCAGCGCTGTACCTCACGTCCAACTTTATCATCTACTTCTTTAAATATGACTTTGGTGGAACGGGCTGGAAAGCCAGCTACACGCTGTTTTCCACCATCGGCGGCGCGGCGCAGATTCTGGGCATGATGATCCTCTACCCGCTCGTGCGCAAAAAATTAAGCAATACCGGCGTGTTTACGTTAAGTCTGGCGCTGGCGCTGGGCGGCTACGGTGTGCTGCTTGTGCTCTGCCTGACCGGCTTCTCGGGGAATCTGGTGTTGCTGTGCGTGCCGGGCGTTGTGGTGTTCGCGTGTAACGGTATGCTCAGTGTGCTGACGACACTGTTCCTCTCGAACAGTGTCGACTACGGCCAGCTCAAGACCGGCCGGCGCGAGGAGAGCGTGATTTTCTCGATGCAGACGTTCGTCGTAAAGGCGGCGTCCGGCGTGGCGGTGTTCCTGACTGGCATCGGCCTGGACCTGATCGGCCTGGTCGGCAACACCGAGGAGACCGGTCCCGTGGCCGCGCAGAGCGCCTCGACTCTGCTGGGCCTGCGCCTGATGATGACCGTGCTGCCGATGGTCGTTCTGGTCGCGGCGCTGGTGCTGTTCCGCCGCAAATTCACCCTGAGCGACGACCACGCGGCCGAGATCAGCGCACAGCTGCACGGCAAAAAAGAGGGTGTCTGATATGACGGAGCTGCATTGGCGCGCGGCCACGGATACGGGAAGCTATGACGATACAGCATTGATTTCGGTAGGGCAGGGGGCTGTGCATCTGCGCACTGACCTGCCTGCCGGAACGCTGGAAAATGCTGTGGCGACGCTGTCCTGGCCGATGGCCGAGAATGAAAAAATCTTCATGAACGGCTACCAGACCTGGACCGAATGCCCGGAACTGCCCAAGTGGGGCCGCCAGCGCGGCACCGACCACATTCCGAAATTTCTGCTGGACAAATACGCCTTTGACCGCTACGGCGACTATCATTTTGTGCGCTACAGCAAACGAAAAGGCATGAGCCACGGGTTCTCCTACTGCTATTTCCGCAGTGGGGAACACTACCGCCTTGTGGCAAGTCTCGACGAAACGCCCGGCTACACGATTTTTTACTACGACGCCAAGGCGGCTGTCTTGCGCATCGAGCGGGACTGCGCCGGGGTGTGCCACGGCGGCAGCGTGTTTGCGGCATTCGATTTGTTCTTTGCTGAGGGTAGCGAGGACGAGGTCTTTGACGCATGGTTTGCGGCGCTGGGCTGCCGCCCGCGCACTACAAAAAAGCTGGCCGGGTATTCCAGCTGGTATAACCGATACCAAAACATTGACGAAGAGTCAATTTCGGAGGACCTGCAGGGGTGCAGGGCACTGTTCAAACCCGGAGACCTCTTTCAAATCGACGATGGCTGGGAAGCAAAGGTCGGCGATTGGCTCGAAACCGACCCCGCTAAATTCCCCCATGGGCTGCGCCCGCTGGCCGACGCTGCGCACGAGAGCGGTTTTCTGACCGGACTGTGGCTGGCCCCCTTCGTCTGCGAAAAAGAGTCTGCCGTTTACCGCGATCATCCCGACTGGCTGCTGCAAGTGAACGGCCAACCCTGGTGCTGCGGCAGCAACTGGAGCAGCTTTTATGCACTGGACATCGATAACCCGGAAGTGCTGGACTACCTGCAAACTGTGTTTGACCGGGTGTTGAACGACTGGGGTTTTGATTTGGTAAAGCTCGACTTTTTGTACGGTGCAGCGACGTTTGGCGGCGCAAGCGAATCCCGCGCCGCGCGGATGCAGCGGGCTATGGCGCTGCTGCGCACCTGGTGCGGCGACAAGCTGATTTTAGGCTGCGGCGTGCCGGTCATGCCCGCGTTCGGCGTGGTAGATTACTGCCGCATCGGCTGTGACGTGAGCCTGGACTGGGACGACGTGTGGTATATGCGGCTGTTCCACCGCGAGAGGGTGTCCACAAAGCAGAGCATCGGCAACACGGTTTTCCGCCGCCAGCTCAATGGCCGCGCCTACGGCAGCGATCCGGAGGTATTCTTTTTACGGGAGGAAAACTGCAAGTTGACCCCGCAGCAAAAGGACCAGCTTGCCACGGTCAACGCGTTGTTCAGCGGCATTTTGCTGACGTCCGACATGCCCAGCCGTTACACCCTCGAAATGCGCGAACAATACGCGGCATTGCGCGACCTATCCGCCCACACTGAAAATATCTGCGTCGATGCTGACCACGACATCTGTATACGATACACTCTGCATGGGCAAGAAAAGACACTTGTACTGGAAAAGAAGAAATTGTAAATCTGCGGAAAATTGCAAAACCTACCTGACAAATAGGTAAGCTTGTGGTTTACTATACTCGAATTTAACAATTTAAACCGATGAAGCGGAGATAACGGCGCACCATGCCCATACAGAGAGCCTGTGATGCTGAGAGTCAGGCCGGAAACGGAGCGCCAAATGGACCGCCGAGGGTGCAGTCAAATGTGGGCGACCGCAAAGTATTCTGCAACGTGGGGGCATACGTCAGTTGCCGGGGATGTGTTGGCATCCCGCTAAGCGCAGCATATGCAGGGGTGAACCGAGTTCGCCCGCCAACCTGATGCAGCAGCTCCGCGCTTCCGGTAGCGGTACGGATCTGTCATCCGCATCACCTTGCAATGATAAAAAATGGGCGGCCGATACCATGTATCGGTCGCCGTTGCTTTTTAGTGTCGTCAAAAATGGGTTTCAGGGTGTCCCTGAACGATACAAATGGGTCCCACATGCAATGCTTGCTAACCGTCGCTTCCGCGCCGGTTATCCCCTTCGGGGGCTTTGCACTGCTGACAAGGGTGCGGTTGCGCTTGGCAATGTACAGGAGATACGAGTACAACTTTTTATTCTTCCTTATCAAAATCAGTACTTTGTTTTATCAAGCTGTGATATAATAGGTTCAAACAACCTTTGTGCCGTTTTCTGAGGAGGTGCAACAACGCATGCCGTTACAAATTGTTCGAAACGATATAACGAGGATGGCCGTCGATGCCATCGTAAATGCTGCCAATAGTTCGTTGCTTGGTGGTGGGGGAGTCGATGGCTGCATCCATCGTGCTGCTGGTCCAGAGCTTCTGGCCGAATGCCGCATGCTGCACGGATGCAAAACTGGTGATGCGAAAATCACAAAAGGATATCGACTGCCCTGCAAATACATCATACATGCAGTGGGACCAGTCTGGAATGGCGGACATAGTGGGGAAGAACAAGCGCTGATTTCCTGCTATCAGCGATCCTTAGAACTTGCCAAAGAGTATGGCTGTGAGTCGATTGCTTTTCCTTTGATTTCGTCCGGCATATACGGCTATCCAAAAGACAAAGCTCTCAAAATCGCTACAGATACCATCACTGCATTCTTGGAAAATAACGATATGCAGGCCTACATTGTAGTATTCGATAAGCGGGCATATCAAATAAGCAGCAAATTGTACGCTGATATTGCTGAATACATAGATGACCACTATGTGGATATCCATGATGACCAGCTCTTCTACAAGCTGAGCCGAAAAAGTTTTGCTGCGAGCGAATCTTTCGGCCTCGAAGAGACCCCAATCTGCGGAGTACCTGCTCCTTCCGGACCATCGTCTCTTGAGGAGGCTGTAAATCAATTGGATGAGAGCTTTTCTGAAATGCTTCTTCGCAAGATTGACGAAAAGGGAATGACAGACTCCCAATGCTATAAGAACGCAAACATCGACCGCAAGCTGTTCTCTAAGATTCGCAACGATAAATTCTATAAGCCCAGAAAAACAACCGTTCTTGCATTTGCGTTGGCACTAGAACTTCCATTGGCAGAAATCAAAGAAATGCTGGAAAAGGCTGGTTTTGCATTGTCTCGTTCCAACAAAGCAGATGTGATTGTAGAGTATTTCATTCAGCAAGGAAACTACAACGTATTCGAAATTAATGAAGCTCTCTTCGCTTTTGACCAACAGCTGATTGGTGCATGATGTCGCTTTCAAAGCGACCAAATCCATTCTTCTGATAAGTATAATAGGGATACAAGGAAGGCAAATGTTTTCCAAGTATCCCTATTATACTTATCGGAGGCTTTATTATGAAAAAGGATCTGACCGAACTCGTGTTCATACTCGACCGCAGCGGCTCCATGAGTGGGTTGGAAGCCGATACGATCGGCGGTTTCAACTCGATGATTGCCAAACAGAAGAAAGAACCCGGAGAGGCTTTTGTTTCAACGGTACTGTTCGACAGCTATTCTGAAGTGATCCACGACCGGCTGAAGCTTGAAAATGTACCAGTTCTTACCGAAAAAGAATATCAGGTTTGTGGCTGCACTGCTTTACTTGATGCCATCGGTGGTGCTATTCATCACATTGCAAACATCCACAAATATGCCCGACCCGAGGATGTTCCTGAGCACACAATGCTTATTATCACAACGGACGGGATGGAAAATGCAAGCCGTCACTACAGCATTGAAAAGGTGCGTTCCATGATTGAAACCGAGAAGGAAAAATATGGTTGGGAATTTCTGTTCCTCGGTGCCAACATCGATGCCATTGAAACCGCTCGGCATATAGGTATCGATGCTGACCATGCTGCAGACTACTGCTGCGATTCTGCAGGTACTGCGGTCAACTACGAATGTCTCAACAAAGCAGTCACTGCCTTTCGCTGCGCTGCTCCCATAGGTGCTGCATGGAAAAAAGATATTGAGGAGGACTATAAGCGCCGCAAAAAGTAAAAGTGTGAAAACGCTATTTTGAATTATACCCCTTGCTGCGCCGAAGATGCCCTCCTGGTTGACACCCGTCGTCACGGTGCCATACGGAACAATATCTGCCATCATGGCATTTGGCAGCACATTGAGCACCGCTACCGCGATATAGATGCTTTTAAGATCTATGTGTCGGACACAGGACGACTTTGAGCCAAAAGCCTGCGGGTGTACATGGAAACCTACCATCCGGCTTATGCTGTTAAGCTGAGCGCCAAAAACTTCGGTATAGAGGATAACAAAAAAATCGTACCGCTGTACGCGGCATTTTGCCTGTGACAATAGAACCCCTTGGCAAAACCCGTATGTGGGAGCGCTGGCTGCGTGGCTGCCTGCAACATTTTTCTTGTCATTTCAAAAAATGGTAGTAAAATAAAGGTATGCTGTCTGAAGAGCACCCCGTATTCTCTGTGATGCGAAGATGCGTTTTTTGACACACAGACAGCGTGACAGAAATTGAGGAGGGGCTACGCCATGGAAATCGGCCAAAAAGTCAAAATCATCTCAGACAGTACCTGCGATCTTTCACAGGAACTGACGGCGAAGTACGATATCGATATTCTGCCGCTGCATATCCTGCTGGGCGAAAACGAGTTCCGGGACGGCAAAGATACCACACCCGATCGCATTTTTGCGTGGGCGGATGCAAACAAGGCAACGCCGAAAACCTCTGCGCCGTCTCTGGAGGATGCCAAAGTGCTGCTGCAGCCGTATGTTGAGGCCGGCCGTGAGGTGATCTGCTTTTCGATCTCCGGCAGCATGTCCACCTCCGGCAATGTCATGCGCCTTGCCGCCGAGGAGCTGGATGCCGCCGCGCAGGTCACGATCATCGACTCCGAGAATCTCTCTACCGGGATCGGACTTCTTGTGTTGGAAGCTGCCATCATGGCGGAGCAGGGGCATACGGCGGCAGAGATCACCGCTGCCGTCAGGAAACTCATCCCGAAGGTGCGGGCAAGCTTTGTCGTTGATACATTGGTATACCTGTGGCGAGGCGGGCGATGCAATGCCGTTGCCGCTTTGGCAGGCAGTGCGTTGCGGCTGCACCCCAAGATCGTGGTGGAAAACGGCGCCATGCGGGCAACAAAGAAGTACCGCGGGAAAATCGACAATGTGATTATGGCCTATGTGAAGGACATGGAGGCTGACCTGAAGGCAGCCCGACCGGAGAGGGTCTTTATTACCCACTCCGGCTGCAGCCGTGAGGTAGTGGGGGAAGTACGCTCTTATCTGAAAGAGCTTAATGTATTCTGTGAGATCCTTGAAACAAGAGCCGGCGGCGTGATTTCCAGCCACTGCGGCCCGGGCACGCTCGGGGTGCTGTTCATAGCAAAGTGACGTAGCGCGCGTGCTGTTGCCGAATTCCGAATCTTAACAACGCCGGCACAGTAAGCAACGCGGATGATCAATCGTATAAATGCACCAAATTTGAATAAGGCGTAAAGGACCAGAAGGATGGCCGATTCTCTGATGACCTGCACTCCCTACGGTATCAATACCCATCGCCTGATCGTGCAGGCCAGACGAGTAGCTTATAACGGCGAGGATGACGCGCCAGCCAAGACTGTACAAGCGGTCATTCATTATACAGTGCGGTCTTTCAAACGCGCTTACACACTGTACATCGGTGCCGCTGTAATACTCTTTCTGGTGGTGGTTCTTTTTCGCCGCGGACAGAGAAAACGCAAGACCCATAAGAAGTAAAACAGAAAGAAACGGTCAACTGCCGCACCTCGCTCGCCGTATCGGCACTTAGCATTATGCGGTATTGCCCCAATAAAAATGAGGTACCCCCTTTTAGCCAAGCTGTTTAAAGGAGGTACCTCATTTTTTGGGCGAAAGCGCCGTACAATTAGATGTTCCGGATGCGGTGTCCGGCCGGGTGGCTGAGGCGGAGACTGAGGTTGTCGATAATGCCGGGGCGGTTGCGGAGAATAACGCATAAATAAAGACGCGAATCAGAAAAAGCAAAGCAGCTTCCGCTTTGCTTTTTCTATTAATGCTGAATATCAATCGGTCAGAAGATCTATAGCCCTTTGAGCAATCGAAATACGCTGCTTCTCGCCGCCGGAAAGGCTTGCGCCGCCTTCGCCGATGACCGTGTTGTAGCCGTCGGGCAGGGCCGTGATAAAGTCGTCGCAGCGGGTTTTCTTCGCGGTAGCCACGATCTGCTTAGGGGCACGTCGTAGCCGCCAATCTTCACGCTGCCACGCTGGGCGCGGCCATGTGGGCGGCCCTGGAGGAAAAATCCCTCCGGCCGCTTACGGCGTCTACTTCCCTTTAACAAGGGAGGCTTTAATGGTGCCCCCCGCAATGCCCTTTGGCAGCCTCTGGGTTGTGTACCAGCTTCCCGGCCAACAGGGCCAGCACGGCCTGGTCGGCGCTGCCGGTCGCCCCGGCAAACAAGCGGATGCCTGCCCCGGCCAGGGCACTGACCGCGCCGCCGCCGATGCCGCCGCAGATGACCGTGTTTACGCCCTGGCGCTGCAAATAGCTGACCATGGCGCTGTGGCCGCTGGCTGTGGCATCCACAACGGCGGTGTCTAAAATCATGCCGCTTTCGACAGTGTACAGTTTAAATTGTGCGGCGTGGCCAAAATGCTGGTAGACCTGGCCGTCAGCATAGGTGACTGCGATTTTCATGGTGATTCTCCTTTGTCAACAAAAAAGCCGCATCTTCCGACGCGGCCCCAACACTTTTATTATACCACGCGCACCGCTGCCGCGCAAGGGCCGAACCTGCACAAATCTGACGCCGCAACGTTGTGAACTCTGCGAATGGACGCACAGCCGGGGGTGTGATATAGTATAGTCACAGAAAGAAAACAGCCGGAGATAAGGAACTAAAAGTTCCAAGCGCCGGTCGGATTTCGGAAGGAAGGAGGCTCAAGTCCAATGGCAAACTTTAAAGATCCTATTCATCACCGGCGGGCCTGGGTCGCCTATAAGTGCTGAACAAACCGCATCCGAAGCCGCAAGTCATAACTTGTAAAAGATTGAAAAAATATGATGCACGGTAGGTTGGCACTTTGTTAGAGAGACCCAGGGGCCGTCACAAAAAGACCCTTGACACATATATATCAGGAGAGGGGCGGTACAGATATGACCGCAGAAACACCACCCGACTAAGTAAGTGGAACTTTACCTGATACCATAGGAGATACTCCAATGTACTGAGTTAAAAGACCGCAACCAACGATAAAGGGTATGAGGCTTATGACTCCAATCATTTAACATCCCCGGGGCGAACGAGAGAAGTTCGCCCCGGTTTTTTGTTTGCGGAAAATATGCTATAATACCCCCAAAGGGGGCTATACCATGCTGCATATCTACTACGGCGACGGCAAGGGCAAGACCACCGCCGCCATGGGGCTGGCGCTGCGGGCGCTGGGCCATGCAAAACACGTGACGATTCTGCAATTTTTAAAGGACGGTTCCAGCGGCGAAATCGCACTGCTGCGCCGCTGCGGGGCCGACGTCCACGCCTGCCCGAACGCGAAATTCACCTGGCTGATGACCGCCGACGAGAAGGCCGAAGCCAGGGAGCACAACAACGCTGCCCTGCGCACCGCGTTGGCCGCGCCGTTTGACCTGCTGGTCCTCGACGAAGCCTGCGCCGCCTGCCGCACCGGCCTGGTGGACGAGAGCCTGTTACAGCAGGCCGCCGCGCTGGCAGGGCAGGGGAGAGAGGTGGTTTTCACCGGCCGCAATCCCGCTGCCTGGATGCTGGAACAGGCTGACTACGCGACCGAGATGCGCGCCGAGAAACACCCATATAGTAAAGGCGTGGCAGCGAGAGAAGGGGTTGAATTTTAAAGACTCCCTTTGACAAGGACGGTTTCTTCTTTCTTTTGTGTACTCTGCACAAAGAATGCTCCTTGCTTTTGTAGCTGCAAAACCGAATTTCGCAGAAAAACGACCGAATTTCGCAAAGTGTTGCAGTAGTGTTACTACATCGTGTACAATGGCGTTGTACCGTTAAAAATAAAAACAAGGAGAGAATCATGGACGAAATCAAAGCCCAAAAGAAAGCGCTGAAAAAGGCATACAAAAAGGCCAAGCGTAAGACCGTCCTGGGGTGGAAGATCCTGACGATCCTCTGCGCCATCCTCATGGTCATTTTCATCCCCCTGTGTACCATCCTGAATACCTTCGACAACACAGTTGCGGCGTTTGTCGGCGGCACGTTCTGGAAACTGGAAAACGAGGATCCCAACGCACAGTACTTTACCACCGACTTTTCCTCGCCGGAAGAGATGGTCGACTACGGTTTGACCGTCGCCCAGCAGGTCGAGGCTGAGGGCGCGGCCCTGCTGATGAACAACGGCGCGCTGCCCCTGGCCAAGGACGCGAAGGTCAGCACCTTCTCCTCCTCCAGCGTCAACCTCGTCTACGGCGGCACCGGCTCCGGCAATATCGATGCCTCGACCGCCGACACCCTGCGCACCGCCCTCGAAAAGGTCGGTGTCACCGTCAACCCTACGCTGTGGGATTTCTACGCCACCGGCGCAGGCAAGGATTACACCCGCGCCAATGGCGGTACGGTATCCACCGCCAGCGCCACCACGGCGGAAGTGCCCTGGGACGTCTACACCGATGATGTAAAGTCCAGCGTCGCTCAGTACGGCGACGCAGCCATCGTCACTCTCTCCCGCGTCGGCGGCGAGGGTGCGGACCTGAGCTACGGCGAGGTCAACTACCTGGCACTGGACGATAACGAGAAATCTATGCTGGAAAACCTCGACTCCATGAAGAAAAACGGCGAGATCAAGAGCATCATCGTCCTCATCAACTCCGCTAACGCCTTGCAGGTCGACTTCCTGAAGAACAACGACTACGACGTGGACGCCGCGCTCTGGATCGGCGACGTGGGTATCTCCGGCATCAACGCCGTTGCCCAGATTCTGGTCGGCGACGTCAACCCTTCCGGCAGTCTGGTCGATACCTACTGCTATGACAATTACAGCGCCCCCGCCATGTGGAACTTCACCCCCAGCGTCTACGACGGCTATGTCGAGGGCGGCGATGTGCCTGCCAAGGGCAGCACCTACATGATCTACCAGGAGGGCATCTATGTAGGCTACAAGTACTACGAGACGCGCTATGAGGATTACGTCATGGGCGCGGGCAACGCGGGCGACTACGCCTACGGCGACATTGTGGCTTACCCCTTCGGCTATGGTTTGAGCTACACCGATTTCAAGTTCAGCGATATGACCGTCAACTATAACGACGCGCTGGACGTTTATACCGTCGCTGTCAAGGTCACGAACACCGGCGCAGTCGCGGGCAAGCGCACCGTGCAGCTCTACGTGCAGAGCCCCTACACCGACTACGACAAGCAGAACGGCGTCGAGAAGGCCGCCGTCGCCCTGGTCGGATTCGGCAAGACGGGAGAGCTGGCCCCCGGCACCTCCGAGATCGTTACCATGAACGTCAACAAGCGCGATATCGCCAGCTATGACACCTACGGCGCGGGCACCTACATTCTGGATGCCGGCGACTACTATTTCACCGCCGCCAACGACGCCCACGAGGCCGTGAACAACATCCTGGCTGCCAAAGGCTACACGGTGGCTTCCACCAACGGCAAGATGACCGCCGACGGCGACGCCGACCTGACCTATGCGTGGACTGAGGACAAGCTCGACACCACGACCTACTCTGTCAGTGAGAACGGCACCGCCATCACCAACCAGCTGTCCTGCGCCGACCCGAACCTGTACGACGGCGAGGACAACACTGTGACCTGGCTGAGCCGCAGCGACTGGAACGGTACCCTGCCCACCGAGACCGTCAAGCTGGCCCTGACCGAGCAGCTGAAGAAAGACCTGCAGGATATCCGCTACGACCCCGCCGACTACGAGGCCGTGAACCTGCCTGCCATGGGCAAGAACAACGGCGTCACCCTGTATGACATGATCGGCCTCGACTACGACGACCCGAAGTGGGACGACCTGCTGGACAACCTAACTTTCGACGAGATGAACACCCTCATTGGCGATGCGTTCCACTGGACGATGCCGGTCAAGAGCATCGAGGCCCCCGGCACCCGCGATGAGAACGGCCCCCAGGGCCTGACCGCCAGCCTGCTGGGCAGCGGTGCTACCCAGCTGACTGCCACGGCCTTTACGTCTGAGGACGTCATGGCTGCGACCTTCAACACCGACCTGATGACTGCGGTCGGCACGATCATCGGCAACAACTGCCTGAGCGCCAACATTGCCTGCCTGTACGGCCCGGGCAACAACATCCACCGCACCCCTTACGGCGGCCGTAACTTTGAGTATTACTCCGAGGACGGCTTCCTCTCCGGTATGATGAGCGCCTACGAGGTTGCCGCCATCCAGGAAAAGGGCGTTCACGTCGTCATGAAGCACTTTGCGCTGAACGACTGCGAACAGGATCGCATCGGTCTGGGCGTCTGGATCAACGAGCAGGCTGCCCGCGAAGTCTACCTGAAAGCCTTCCAAGCTCCCATCGAGGTGGGCAACGGCAACGGCGTTATGATCGCTTACACTCGCTGGGGCGCGGTCTGGTCCGGCGGCAACGCGGGCTTGGTCAACGGCATCCTGCGCGGCGAGTGGGGCTGCGACGGCATGGTCATTACCGACAACGTGCTGAACGTCTACGTCAACGGCCCGGACGGCGTGCTGGCGGGCGTGTCCATCTACGACGCTATGATGCCCTATGTCACCGACAAACTGCCTGAGTACAAGAACGACGGTGTCATCGTCAGCGCCATGCGTGAGGCCTGCCATCATAACCTGTACGCCATCGCCAACAGCTGCGGTATGAACGGTGTCGGCGCAAACACGACGATTAAGCTGACCCGCCCGACGGTTATTACGATGGTCATCATCATCACCTGCGCGGCAGCGTTCTTCTGCCTGCTGGGCATCGTGCTGTGGATCTTCGGCGTAAGAAAACTGCGCAAGAGCGAAGAATACAAGGCATACAAGGGCTTTTTGAAAGACCAGAAGGCCGCGAAAAAAGCGTAATCCGCGCTGAATAGCGCAGAAAAACACCACCCGAGGGGATTGAACCCTTCAGGTGGTGTTTTTGTTACAGCTGTGCCTGCTTCGCCAGCTTCCGGTTCCACCACACGTAGAAACCGACACAGAGCAGCACGCCTACCCCTGTCGAGACAGGGGCGGCAATGCCGATGTTCGTCAAGTTCGCGTTGGGCTGGATGCTCATGTAATAGGCCAGCGGCAGGCGCACTAGCAGCGTTTGGATGATGCCCTGCGCCATCGTGAACACGGTCTGATTGTTGCCGTTAAAGTAACCCAGCATCGTGAAAAGAATCGCTGTTCCGATGGTTTCCGGTGCAAACCCCTTCAAATAGGCAAAGGCGTTTGCCACGACCGCCGCGTTCTTGGTGAACAGCCCGGCCAGCACATCACCCTTCCAGAACACCAGCGCAAACACCGCGCAGCCGATGACCAGCCCGATGCCAAGGCCGGTGTACATCGACTGCTTGGCCCGCCTCTGGTTGCCCGCGCCGACGTTCTGTGCCACGAAGGACGCCATCGACTGCATGAGCGCACTGGGGATGAGCATGGCAAAATTGACGATTTTGCACGCGACACCGTACCCGGACGATGCCTCCAGTCCCAGTCGATTGACGAAGGCACAGAGTGCCAAAAAGGAGAACTGGGTCAAAAATTCCTGCAAAGCCAGCGGCAACCCGATGGACAAAAACTTGCGGCACTGGGGATTCAGCCGCACGTCGGCTCGGCGCACCGTGAAAGACAGGTCCTTCCGCCGCAGCATGACCAGCGCACAGACGACACTGACGGCCTGGGCCAGCACGGTAGCCAGTGCCGCGCCCGCCGCGTCCAGGCCGAACCCGGCCACGAGTACAAGATCACCCACGATGTTGACGATGCAGGCGACGAGAACGAAAATCAGCGGCGAACGGCTGTCGCCCAGGCCGCGGAACGCAGCGGACAATAAATTGTACGCCACAATAAAGAAAATGCCGCACCCGCAGATGTGCACGTAGTTCACGGTCTGGCCCAGCGCGGCCTCGGGGGCCTGCATCAGTACGGCGATGGGCTGCGCAAACACGACCATGACGACGAACAGCACGGCGGCCAGAATCGAGAAAACGAACGCGGCACCGCCCAAAACAGCGCCGATTTGTTCGGGGTGCTTCTCGCCAAGGTAGCGCCCGATGAGCACGGTCACGCCCATGGCAAGCTGCGTGACGACGAAAGTGACGAGGTTGAGGACCTGGCTGCCGGTGGATACGCCGGACAGGCCCGCCGTGGTGCCAAAATGCCCGACGACGAGCAGATCGACCGCGCCGTAGGCGGCCTGCAGGACCAGTGCACCCAGAATGGGCAGCATGAACAGGGTCAGCTTGTGCAGGATGTTCCCCTGGGTAAAATCGGATTTATTGCTTACCAACGTTATTTCTCCCTTCGGCTAAGACCTGATACAGCGTCTCGATGGTGCGAATCATGCAGGCGGCATCCTCCTCCGGGATGTCCTGCAAGGCAGGTAAAAGCTCGGAAAAGTACTGTGTATCGTACTTATCCCACAGCTGGCGGCCCGCTTCGGTGGCGGTGATGTAGGTGACGCGGCCGTCGTCGGGGCTGGCCGATTTGGTCAGGTAGCCTTTAGCCTCCATCTCCTTGACGGTACGGGTCACGCCGGGCCGTGGCAGGCCCAGCGCGTCGCTGATGTCGGACACGCGCACAGGCCCGCCCGCCGCTTCCAGCGTGTGGACAGTGTCCAGAACATGAATATACGACGGCAGAACGTCTTTTGGCAGCGGCGGCATCATGTCGCACGCCCGCTTGCCCAAACGGCACGCGTCGATCATTTGCTTGATGAGCTTGACGGTCATAGGGGGGGGGCTCCTTCTGTGTAGATTGATGATTACCAAAGATAATTATAGACAGCGTTTTCGATTTGCCAAGAGGCAGTTGACATTTTGTCGTGGGTAGGCATACTTGAGCTAGATAACGCTAACTGTGTAGAGCGTTGCAGGCGATGGCATGATGAAGATGCCCATCGTCAAAATGGAGCTTGGGACCGTATAAAATCAACTGCATTTCCCCTCGAGAAAATCCCAATAAGCATTGACAAAATAAGGCGCAATTTGTATTATAATAGGTAAAGAGAATTTCCAGAAAGGGCGGGAAAATGACATGGCTTTTTTTGATGATCTGAGCAAGAAAATCACCGATGCCAGCACGAAAACGATCCAGAAGGGCAAGGACCTGACGGACGTCGCGCGGCTTAACTCGCAGATTTCGGCGGAGGAAAACCGCATCAATACGCTGTACGGCATGATCGGCAAGCAGTACATGGAGCTGCACCGCAAGGACGCCGAGGATGCCTTTGCGGGGCTGGTCGCCTCTGTGGCCGAGGCTGAACAAAATATCGCAGCCTGCCGTGCAAAAATCACGGAACTGCGCGCCGTGCCCCACTGCCCGAACTGCGGTGCCGAGCTGGTCAAGGGCGCTGCGTTCTGCGGCATCTGCGGTACACCCATCCCCGTTGCCCCGGCCCCTGCGCCGGTGGCTGTGCCCGCCCCGCAGCAGCCTGTCCAGGCCGCCCCGGTGGCCCCGGCACCCGCTGTCCCGGTGGAAGCACCGACGACTCCGGTACAGTCCGCCCCTGCGGCTCCGGCTGTCAAATTCTGCCCCAACTGCGGCGTGAAAATGCCCGCCGATGCGCAGTTCTGCGCCGAGTGCGGCACCCGCTTCTAAGCTAGAGAAAAGAGGAAAATAACGATGCAAAAAGCAAAATTGGGCATTTCGGTGGGCCTGCTGGGCGCCGCCATCTACCTGACCGCCCTGTCCGGCAGCCTGCTGGGTCTGCTGGTGCTGGCCGGTTACGTGTTGCTGGTTGAGGATAACCAGTGGCTGCGCCTGTCCGCTGTCAAGGCGGTGGCCGTCTACCTGTTCTTTACCTTTGTCATTCAGGCCGTGGGCTATGTGCCGGACGTGCTGGACATCATCAGCGACGCTGGCAATCTGTTCAACGCCTACGTCAGCGTGCCTGTGCTGAACGATATCGTGACCCTGGTCAAAGATCTGATTTACTTGGCCGAGAAGATCTTCCTGATGGTTCTGGGCGTGAAAGCGCTGAACCAGGGCACCGTGGCAGTTCCCTTCGTGGACAAGCTGGTCGTCAAGTACCTGTAAGCCGCCTTTACTTACGCCATTCATTATATCTATATCCATCCATCATCCGGGCCGTTTCAAATTCCTGGGCAGCCCGGGAAAGCGTCCGTTGACCTGCATCCAGCTGGGAAGATCGCCTGCCACGCAGGACAACGATCTTGCCGAGGGGCAGGGCAGCGGGCGTTTTTTGTTTTGAGAATCCGTAGGGGCGCACCTGTGTGTGCGCCCGGTTCCCGGGGCGTCGGGGGACGCCGACCCCTACATGTGTGCGCCCGGAAAATTGTATTGATAAAAGGGGAGACCGTTATGTTCTGTGGAAATTGTGGCAAGCCGATTGCCTATGCCAATGCGAAATTCTGCCCGGCCTGCGGTGCGCCGGTGCGCGTCCAGCCCGACGCGGCCAATGAGCCGCCCAAGGTGCCCGTGCCCCCGCGCCCGGAAGAGCCGGAAACGCCCGCCGTGCCGGTAGTTGAACCGACCCCGGCAACCGTGGGACAGGATGCCCCCATCCCGCCGCAGCCTGCTGCAGCCACTCCGGAAAAACCGCAGGCTGCCACCGTGTCTGAACCAGAATACCCGGACGACGACGCGACCCGCATTGTGACCCCAGCCCCGGAACCCGACGAGGACGAGGGTGCCACCCGCATCTTCGGCTTCGACGAACCCGCCGCACCCATCGCCGAACAGCCCGCTGCTGCGCCCCAGCCCGAAACGCCCCCGGCCCCCGAAGCCACCGCCCCACTGTTCGCATCGGCCGCGCCGTCTGACCCCAACCCTATGAGCGTAGGGCCGAATAGTAACGCTGCCCCCATCCCGCCGCAGCCTGCCGCAGCCACCCCGGAGCTCCCGCAGGCCGCCCACGAACCAAACCCTGCGCCTGCCCAATCTCCGTTCCCGCAGTCTGTCCAGCCCACGCAGCCCATCACCCCCAACCCCACCTGGCAGACTCCGCCGGAACCCGAGGTTTTTTCCGGCGCCAAAAAAGAGAAAAAGCCCGGCAACGGTCCGCTCATCTTTGTCATCGTGCTGGCTGTGCTCATCCTGGCGGGCGGTGGGCTCTACTTTGCCAACGACTACTTCATGCTGGGCCTGGAAAAAATTCCCCAGAAACTCGGCTTAGTTGAGGAGATTGTCCCCGACGAGACCACCGGCGAGACCGCCTTGCCTGTCGCCGAGGCCCCGACAGGGGAGAGCACCGCCGACACCCCCGCCGCCGAACCCACCGCACAGCCCGCCCAGACCCCGGCCCCCACCACAGAGCCACAGGCCGTCGCCGCGACCGCTGACAGCGTGGTGCTGCACGGCGTGCCCGACGGTGCGACCATCACCATCAACGGCCAGAACGCCGCCGCCACCGTGCAGAACGGCGACGCCGCCCTGAGCAAGACCGCACTGGGCGACGCGGCCCAGCTGCGCGTCATCGCGAACCAGGGCGGCAACTGGCGTGCCGCCGCGATCTGGTACACCGCCGACCAGGGCAGTGAAATCACCTTGTCCGATAGCAACTTTTTGTACAGCGGCAGCGAGGACGGCTACCTGGAACCAGACGACGCTTTCCTGGAAAACGTCGCGCTGAACTACTACAAAGCCTTCCTCAACGCCGTTAACGACCACGATTTGAGCGAGATGCGCTTCTCGACCGCGCGCAACACCGACGAGCAGAGCAGCCACGTGTTCAGCGACCTGAACGCCGGCAACACCTACGACACCTCCACCGCGTCCTGCACGCTGGACGACAGCTCCATCACCTGGGGCACGTACAGCCTGACCGTCAACGTCAGCTATATGTGCGTGCGCGAGGATCGCGACACCGCTGTGCGGGAGATCAACAGCAACCACCGCACCATCTGCATGGTCTGGCAGGACGGCATGTGGCAGGTCGATGATATCGCTTTCTTGAGCGACGACGACTTTGCCGCCCACAAATACGCCGATTTGAACAAGTAAAAGAGGAAACCACATGGACTTTATGCTGGGCAGCGACTATGAAAATATCCGCCCGCTGGACGCCAAGGGCGGCATGGGCGATCTGTTCCGCGCCCACAAAAAGGGCCTGGACGTCGAGGTCGTCATCAAGCGCATCAAGCGCAAATACATCGGCCGCCTGGATCAGCAGAACGAGGCCAATATTTTAAAGGGCCTCAAGCATCAATACCTGCCCCGCATCTACGACGTTATCCCGGGCGAGGATGGGTGCCTGTACACCATCATGGACTACATCCCTGGTGTGGATCTGCAGCAGTATGTCAAGCAGAATGGCCGCGTGCCGCAGCCGTTGGCCCATCGCTGGGCCTGCCAGCTCTGCGAGGTCGTGGCCTACCTGCACGCCCAGACGCCGCCGATTCTGCACTGCGATATCAAGCCGCACAACATCATGATCACCGGGCAGGGGGACATCTGCCTGATCGACTTCAACACCTCGCTCGTGTTCCAGGGCGACGACACCGTCGTCGGCGTGACCAAGGGCTACGCCGCGCCCGAGCAATACTTGGCCGCGCCCACCGGGGCAGTGGGGCAGCCCGCCGCCCCGACCGTATCCCCTACGGCGGCCACCGTTATGGCCGCCCCGACGGAGTATGCCGCGCCTGCGCCGCTGTCGTCGGCCCCCTCCGCCGCCCCCTCTAATCCATTGGTGCGCCGCAGCTCCCAGCCGTCCTTCTCGGCGGCGGTCACAGCCAGCGCCGGGGCCTATGGCCCGCTGAGCGTGCGCACCGACGTGTACGCCATCGGCGCAACGATGTACTACATGGTCACAGCCGCCACGCCGGAGCGTTCGCTCGACCCGGTCACCGATGTGACCGCCCATCGCCCGGCCATCAGCCGCACGATGGTCAGCATTATCCGCCGCGCTATGTCCAAGCAGCAGAAAAACCGCTTTGCCAGCGCCGACGAGATGCTGCGCGCCTTGCAGGATGTGGACAAACTTGACCGCCGCTACCGCCATTTTGTGGCGGCGCGGCGTGCCACGGTGGGAGTGCTGTGTGCTGCCTGGCTTGCCAGCGCCGGCCTGACGCTGTACGGTGCGAATCTGCTGCGGGGGGAGCGCATCAACAATTACTTGGAGCAGGTCGCCGAGGGCCGTGCCCAGGACGAGGACGGGCAGTACGCCGCCGCGGACGCGACCCTGCGCGCCGCCGTGGACACGATGCCCCGCCGTGTAGAAGGGTACACCGCGCTGGCGACGGTGTTCTACCACCGAGGCGACTACCAGAGCGCCGTTGACCTGGCCGAGGGTGCGCTGACTTCCGAAATGCTGGATCCCGCCAAGGACACCGCTGCCGACGGTGAGTTCTACTACATTCTGGCCAACTGTTACTACGAGCTGAGCCAGTACGCCGAGTCTGTGACCGCTTACCAGAAGGCCATCCGGCGCGACGATACGAACGCCCGGTACTACCGGGGGCTGGCAATGGCCCAGGCCAAGACCGGCGACGAGAGCGCGGCCATCGCCACGCTGAACACTGCCCAGGCCCTGACGCTGGGCGACGCCGACCGCGACGGCGTGCTGGCCGAGCTGTACGCCCTGCAAGGCGACACCGCCCAGGCGTGGACGATGTATCGCCAAGTTTTGGACACCGAGACCGACAATAATGCCCTGAGCCGCGCGTATCTGGCGGCGGCGCAGCTTTACACCAGCGGCGGCGTGGTGCAGACTGACCACCTGGCCGAGGTCATCCCCCTGTTGGAGGAAGCCGCCCAGCGCCTACCCACCGGCTACACGCTGGCCCACCGCCAGCTGTTGGCGACTGCCTATGGCGAAGCCGCCGCGGCCTGGCCGGACACCGCCGCCGATTCCCTGCAAAAGGGCATTGCGGTCTTGCAGCAGATCGAGGCCGACGGCCAGGGCGGCCTGACCACGGGCCTGAGCCTGTACGCCATGCAGCACAAGGCCGGGGACGACACCGCCGCCGAGGCCACACTGCTGAACTTGCAGCAGGCCTACCCCAGCGACTACCGCCCCGACATGGAACTTGCGTTCCTGTACGCCGATATGCAGAGCAAAAAGGACGCTGCCGCGCGGGATTATACCGCCGTGGCCGCCTGCTATGAGACGGCAAAGCAGAAATACCAGCAGGCCGCGGCAAACGGCGCAAACGATATGTCGATGACCGAACTGGAAAACCTGATGGCCCAGCTGCGCACCGCAGGCTGGCTGAACTAAGGAGGACCGCCATGCTGACAACCGGACAGATTGTGTTTGCGGTGGGGCTGGCGGGCCTGGCCGCCTCGCTGATTGCCACCATCGTGACCACAAAAACATATCATAAGAACGAGAAAAAACTGAGGGAAGATATCTGGCGGGAATATAAGTGACAGCCCGTCCTTGTACACCGCCCATGTAGGGGCCGGGCACGCCCGGCCCGCAACTTCGCCGTTGAAACACCTTTAATATTAGCTTTGGAGGGATCTTGACCCCTCCGCGGGGCGTCGACCGCTTGGCGGCGTACAACGAGCGCCGCCAGTTTGCTTCGCTCAACCGTGGCCCCACGCTCGCAACCCCGCAACGCCGCCCCCTACAAGGCTCCCCACAAAAATCCGCACATTCGAGGTTCTACTATGCTGACTCTCTTATCGGTATACAGTGAATCCGCGCGGCAGGACTTTTTGCTGCCTACCGCTGAAAATGTCACCCTCTGCGCCCGCGCCGAACGCTTCGGCCTGGGGCGGGACATCGCCCTGACATTATCTGCGGCGGGCGGCTGGCATTTTACCGGCCCCTGCACCGCCAGCCTGCGCCATGCGGGCGTACCCTACGCGGATCAACCCCTGCAAGAGGGGGACAGCCTCGCTTACTGCCTTTCTGGGCGGGTCGCGCTTGTGCTGCTGGTGCGCCAGCAGGCGTCGCCCTTTGCCGCCTATGACCATTACCGCGTGCGCCCGGGCAGCATCTACATCGGCAGCGCGGCGGACTGCGGGCTGCAGTTCACCTTTTCCAGCGGCGGGCAGCAGTACATCACCCGGTACCATGCCGAGCTGCGTTTTGACGGTACATCGTTCGGTATTTACGACCGCAGCCGCAACGGCGTCTTTGTCAATGGCCGCCGTGTGCGCGGGTCGGCGGCGCTGGCCTTCGGCGATGAGGTCGATATCTGGGGCCTCTCGCTCGTGATTTTAAACGGCGGGCTGGCGGTGCGGCGCACCCCCGGACTGACCGTGGCCCCTGGCGTGCTCACCCCCGGGGACCAGCCCGCAGTGCCGCTGGGCGCAGCTCTGTCCCAAACCGTCTGCCACCGTGCCCCCCGCAGCCTTGCGCCGCTGGCCGCCGCGCCCATCACGCCGGAGGCCGCCCCTGCCGGGGATGCGGGCTTTTTGTCTGCCATTTTGCCGGGCCGCCGCGCCGAGCAGCAGACCGCCCACACCGCCTGGCTGGCCCGGGTGGCCGCGCAGTTGCAAGACCGCTGCGACGCCAACACCCGCGTGATGCACGCGCAGTACCCCTCGGCCGCGCACTGCCTGCAAGACGCGCTGGCCGGGCGGCATCTGTGGCAGCGCAACCCCGCCCAGGCAGACTTTTTGACCTGCCGCGCCGGGCTGGGGGACGTGCCCTCCGGGGCCGCACTGGCCCTGCCCGCCGACGCCCCCGCCGAGCTATACGAACTGCAGAAAAAATACGCTGTGCTGCATAATGCGCCCGTCGCCCTCGACCTTGCGCGGGAGCCGCTGGTGGGCCTGGTGGGCGGCCCAAACCGCGCCGGGGCTTGGACCATGCTGCAAAGCTTGGCGGCCCAGCTGGCTGTGCAGTGCTGCTATACGGATGTAAAATTCGCCTTTCTGCTACGGGCCGACGCCGCCGACCGAGGGGATTTCTGCCGCTGGCTGCCCCATGTCCGCGCCGAAAATGGCCTGCGCCTAGCCGCCTGCGGGCGAGAGGAAGCCCGCACCGTCTGCGCTGCACTGGCCGCCGCCCTGCGCGTGCCGGACCGCCCCCACTATGTCGTTTTTGTCGAGGAGACTGCCCTGCTGGAGGGGGAATCCCTCGCCGCCGCACTCTTAGCCCCTGCCGCGGATTCCGGCGTTACAGCGGTATTTTTGGCCGACACCGCCGCCGAACTGCCCAACGCCTGCGGCTGCATTCTTGAACAGACCACCTCCGGCGCGGGCGTGCTGCGTGTCCACGGCATCACTACGCCGCTGGCCGCGCTGGATGCCGCCGACCCGGCCCAGCTGGACGCCGCTGTGCGCCGCTTAGCCCGCACTGTCGTCAGCGATGCCCCCGCCGCGCAGGCCCTGCCCGAGCGCGTTGACTTTTTTGCGCTCTACGGCGTGCACAGCCCCGCCGAACTCCGCGCCGCCGACCGCTGGCAGGCGGCCCGCCCCTGGGAGACGCTGTCCGTGCCCATCGGCGTGGCAGCGGATGGTCTGTGCGCTTTGGACGCACACGAACAGGCCCACGGCCCCCACGGCCTGGTGGCCGGCACGACCGGTAGCGGCAAATCCGAGACGCTGCAAACCTACATTCTCTCGCTGGCCGTGGCCTTCAGCCCTGCGGATGCCGCCTTCTTCCTCATCGACTACAAGGGCGGCGGCATGGCAAATCTCTTCGCCGGGCTGCCCCATGTGCAGGGGGCGGTCTCCAACCTGTCCGGGGCGCTGGTGCGCCGTGCCATGGCGGCCATCGAGAGCGAGATACGCCGACGGCAGCGGATTTTTGAACGGTACAGCGTCAACAGCATCAACCAATATACGCCGCTCTGCAAAAACGGTGGGGCCGACACACCAGTGCCGCACCTCTTTATCATTGTGGACGAGTTTGCCGAGCTCAAGCGCGAGCAGCCTGAGTTTATGCGCAAACTCATCAGCGTGGCGCAGGTGGGCCGCAGCCTGGGCGTACATCTGATCTTAGCCACCCAGCGCCCTGCAGGCAATGTGGACGAAAATATTTTAAGCAACACCCGCTTCCGCCTGTGTCTGCGTGTGCAGGACAAACAGAACAGTATGGAGGTGCTCCACCGCCCCGACGCGGCGGCCCTGACCGGGGCCGGGCGCGGGTATCTGCAGGTGGGCAGCGACGAGGTGTTTACCCTGTTCCAGTCCGGGTGGAGCGGTGCGCCCGCCGCGCAGACCGCTTCGCTGGCCAAGCGCATTGACACGACAGGCCGCCCGGTGCAGCCCGCCGCAAAGGCAGCCCCCGCTCCCGGCGCGGCCACCCAGCTTTCCGCCACGGTGGACTATCTGCGCACCGAGGCTGAGCGTCTGCACCTGCCCGCGTTGCCGCCGCTCTGGCTGCCGCCGCTGCCCGCCCGGCTGGTGCTGCCTGCCGCCCCGCAATGGCCAGAACAGCCTGCGCGGTGGGAGCTTTCCGCCACTGTGGGCCGCATCGACGACCCCGAAAACCAGTGTCAGCTGCCGCTGGTCGTCAACTTTACGGCGGGCGGCCACCACGCGCTGGTGGGCGCACCGGGCAGCGGCAAAAGCACTTTTGTCGAGACACTGCTCCACGCCCTCGCGCGGCGGTACACGCCAGACGCCCTCAATATTTACGCGCTGGATTGCACATCCCGCCGCACAGCGGCCTTCGCGGCCTGCCCCCAGGTGGGCGCGGTGCTGGACGCCACGGATCTGTCCCGCGTCGGGCGGCTCTTCGCGCTGCTGGACGGCCTGTTGACCGAGCACCAGACCCGCTTGCAGGGCGGTAATTACACCCAGTACGTGGCCGCCCACGACGTTCGCGGCTGCCCCGCCGTGCTGCTGGTGGTGGAGGACATAGCCGCTTTCCGCGAGCGGACGGCCTGCGCCTACGATGACGCTCTGCTGCGCCTGGCGCGGGAGGGTGCGGCCTGCGGCATCTACCTGTTTGTTACCGGCAACGGGTTCGGGATGCAGGACATCCCGGCCCGGCTGGCCGATGCCCTGCGCACCGTGCTGGTGTTGGAACTGCCAGACCGCGCCCGCTATGGCGAGACCCTGCGCTGCCGCATGCCCCAAGGCCTGCCCGCCGAGGCGGCCCCCGGCCGCGGCCTGACTGTGCTGGGCGGCCGCGTGGTGGAGTTCCAGACCGCCCTGGCCGTCGACGCCCCCGACGATTACGCCCGCGCCGATGCGCTGCGGCGGGAATCCGAAGCCCTGCGCACCGCCTGGCCCGGCAGACCAGCTCGCCGTGTGCCGGGCATCCCCGCCGCGCCCACCTGGCGCGACCTGACCGCCCACGAGGACTACGCCGCCATACAGACGGCGGGGGTGTGCCTGCCCTTTGGGTACGACCTCGAAACGGCGGCGCTCTGGGGTGTCGATTTGCAGACTACCTTCTGCTTTGCCGCTGCGGGTCGCGCGGGTTCGGGCCGGGGGAACGCACTAAAAATCCTCATGCGCTCTGCCGCTGCACAAAAGGCAAGAATTTTCGTATTGTCGTCGCAAAATGACGGCCTGCACGCCGAAGCCGACGCCCTGGGCGCGGAGTATGCCGAAGGTGCGGACGCTGTGCAAACGATGCTGGCAACGACCATCGGCCCCGAGTTTGGCCGCCGCAGTCAGCTGCAAAAAACGCTGCCCGGCGACCCCGACGCCCGCTGGGCCGCGATGCGCCAAGAGCCGCTGTGGATCGTCGTGCTGCCGGATTTGACCGATCTGCTGCGACTGCAAACGCCAGCGGGCCGCTACTGCCAGGCCGTACTAGTGAACCTTATCAGCCGCGGTGCGGGCAACCACATTGTGTTTGCGGCAGCGCTTGACCCCGCCGATGCACCCGACAGCGAGGCGTACCGCGCCTTTGCCCGGCACTGCACCGGCGTCTGGCTGGGCGGCGGTGCGGCCCAGCAAACGCTGTGGGACTTTGCGCCGCTGCCTTACCGCGAGCTGGCCGCGCCGGAGAAACCGGGCGTCGGCCTTGTGCCGCCCGCAGCCGGACATGGCTGTCAAAAAATCCTGATTCCACAGGCGAAAGGGTGAACCTATTATGATCCGCGTCGTTGTCTACTTGAGCGGAAAAGCCGAGTGCCAACTGCTGGAGACCCAGCTGCGCCAGCTCCTATCCCGCCGCAGCAATGAGGAACTGGACTGCCGTTTTTATGCAGACCCCGCCGCCGCCCGCGCGGCCCTGCTGGCCGAGAGGGCCGACGCCATCTGCTGGGATGTGACCGACCCTGCAGGGCTGGCTTACCTGGCCGCTGTGCGCACAGCCGGGCGCGAGGCGTTTTTGCTCGTCATGGCGGCGGCCACGACCTCGCCGCTCGTCTACCTGAAGCCCGAGCTTGCGCCGGATTCGCTGATTTTGCGCCCGGTCACGGCCGAGGAATGCCGCCGCGCTGCGGGGGAGATCTTCGACCGGCTGCTAGCCGCCCAGCACGAGGGGGCGGACTGCTTCGTCGTGAAAAGCCGTGACGAGCGCATCCGCGTACCCTACCGCAAAATTTTGTATTTTGAGGCCCGGGAGCGGCGGCTCTGCCTGCGGATGGCGGGCGAGGAGCTGACTTTCACCGGCACGCTGGAAAAGCTGCTGGAAATTTTACCGCCGGAGTTCCGCCGCGTCCACCGCAGCTTTGTGGTGAACGCCGACAATATCCAGCGCGTAGTGTTAAGCCAAAATTTGGTCTATCTGCGCGGGGATGTGGCCGTGCCGCTCTCCCGCAGCTACAAAAAGGAGGTGCGGGAGTATGACGCATGATAAAAATACAGCGATGGAACGTTCCTATCACCCTACGGGGGCTGAGCTGTGGTTTCTGCTCTCGCTGCTGGACGACCGTCCCGCACCGTTGTTCTGGCCGATGGGTGAACCGGCGGAAAACTGGCCGCTCGTCGCCGTGCGGCTGCTGGATGCCGGCCTTGCCGTGCGCGGCGAAAAGGGCCTTACCCCCGCCGCGCCGCTGGCCCCGCTGCTGGACACCGTGAAATCCGCCGACCGCGCCGCACTGGTCTTTCTGCGCACACCGGGCGGGGCCGTTGACGCGGTGCTCTATTATAATAGGGTAGGCGGCGTGCTGCTGCGGCGCGAGAGCGCGGCCCGCTACACGCTGCAAGCCCTGGACACCGCTGCGCTGCTGGCCGCCCTGCCGCCGCTGAACGGCGCGGGGGAGGGGACGCTGTACCCCGAGTTCATCCCGCCCGCAGACCTGCCGCCGCTGGATGCCGACGGCACCCCCTGCCGGGAGGACGCCGCCACCGCCGCGCTGGTGGAGCTGTTTGCCCCCGACTGCACGCGGCTGGCCCGCTGGCAATGGCTGGACACCGGCTGCGGCTGCAAGGTACGCCGCCAGACGCCCGACGGCGTGACCACCGCCCCCGACGGTCCGGACATCCGCGCCTCGCTGGCTGCCGCCCTGACCGGGGAGGACGCGCCATGCTGAACGTAGAGATCCGCCTGCCCGGCACCGGGCAGCACTACGATTTTGCCCTGGATGAGACGGCCCCGGTGGCTGCCGTGACCCGCGCCGTGGCCGAGGCTATCTGCGCCGAGACGCACGCCCCCGCCCCCGGGGACACGCCGCTTTCCCTCTACGACCCCGCCCGCGCGGCGCGGCTTGACCCCTGCGGCACCCTGCCCGAAAACGGAGTAGGGGAGGGCGCGGTGTTGATTTTGTTGTAACCCCTTGGCCCCTGCGTTTACGGGTCGGGGCTTGCATCGACCCGCTGGCGCCGCACCCACACCATACTACACGACCTGCCATTCACGCAGGTTCACCGACCATTCATCCCGGTTGGGCTGCACGCGCGGCCCGCTTGCGCTATACTGGGATGCAGGAAAGGAAATCACGCATGAGCGAATTTACCGTACATACCGGGGCCCTGCGCACGATGGCCGACAGCTGCACCGCTGCCGCCCGTGCAGTGGAAAGCGTCTGTGCCGACCTGCCGCCCGCTGCCCGCACCCTGGCCGACAGGCTGGAAAGCGATACCGCTGCCCTGCGCCGCCTGGCAGATGCGGCGGAGGAGATCGCCGCATTGTATGAGCAGGCCGAACAGCACGCCGCTGCCGACGAACTGCGTACCCTGGGGGCCTTTGCCCCGGCCCGGCCCGGCATGGAGCCGCCCGCCCCGGATCCCGCCCCGGCCCTGACGCCGATGCTGGGCGAGACGGTCATGGCGCGGTTCCGCGACGCATAAGGAGGGCAGAGGAATGGCAGCAAATATGAAGGTAAACACCCGCCGCTTGGGCGAGGACATCGCCGCCCTCAGCGACCGTTTGGCCGCGATGCAGCGCACCGCCGCCGAGCTGGCCCCCGCGCTGGACGCACCCCGCGCCGATGCGCTGACCGAGCAGCTGGACCGGCTGGACGCCCTGCTGGACCGCCTGGACGAAATCCAGACCACCTACGATGTCTGCGAGACCGCCGTGACCCGCGCGGTCGAGAGCATCCGGCTGTGAGGAGGGCAACGATGGCAGATTACAACGAAACTCTGCGCGCTCTGCGCCGCGACGCGGCCGAGTTGGAGCGCATTGCCGGGGGCACCGGGGCCTATTGGACCGGCGCAGCGGCGGAGAATTTCCGCCGCCAGTTCACTGCCCAGACCTGCCAGCTGGCGGACCTGCTGGACACATTGGGCGCGGCAGCCGGGGATGAGACCCCCGCCCTGCCCACGGAATTTATTCAGTAAGGAAACTTGAATATGAACGATACAACGAAAAACATGCGCACTGCCGAACAGCTGGCCGCCCTGGCAGACACCTTGGAGCGCCAGGCTGCCGCCCCATTGGACGAGGCTGCCGCCGCGCTGCACCTGGCCTGGCAGAGTGACGCTGCCGTGCAGTTTTTACGCCGCCAGCAGGCCGTGACCGACGACCTGCGTGCCGCCGCCCGCACATTGCGCCAACTGGCGGAGGAGGCATAGGATGCAACACAAATTCCTGACCCTGGCGGCGGCTGTTGCGGCTGCCTGGGTGTTTGGCCTGCCCGCGCTGGCCGCAGGCGGGGCGGGGGTCTATGGCACCGTGCAGGGCCAGGACGCCGTTTTGTACCTGCGCAGCGGCAGCGCTGACGCCGCCTACACCTGCATGGTGGGCAACACGCCGGTCACGCCCGCCAAGGCCACGCCGCTGTCCGGGCTGGACACCCCGGCCCGCACCGTCATTCTGCTGGACAACTCTGCCGCCATCTCGGAGAGCCAGCGGGATACCATCCACGATATTTTAAACGGCCTGGCCGGCACGCGCCTGAACGGCGAGACGTTCACGCTGGACACCCTCGGGGCCGAGGTCACGCCGCTTTGTGACGGTGAGACGGACTATTTGCAGCTGAAAACCGTGGTGGATAGCCTGACCTACAACGACCACACCGCCCAACTGACCGACTGCGTTTACCGCGTGTTGGACAGCCTGGTGCAGCAAAACAGCCCCGCTCTGACGCGGGTCGTGCTCATCACCACCGGTGCCGAGGAAGAACAGTACGGCTACACCCGGCAGGAACTGGCCGACCTCATCCGCAAGGCCGGGTTCCCGCTGTACATCATCGGCGCGGACGACGGCACCGACGCCGCCCGGGCGCAGCTGCAGGAGCTGTTCGCCCTGGCCCGCCTGACCGACGGCGACACCTACGCACTGAGCGAGACACAGGACGTGGCCGCCATCGTCAACGGCATCCGTGCCTGGGACCGCGGCGTGCGGGTGGATGTACCACTGCCCGCGGCCCTTTGCGATGGCTCTGATCGGGCGATGCAGCTTTCCGACGGCGGGGCCAACACCGTGACGCTGACGCTGACCATGCCGTTTGCGGCGGCGGACAATACCACCTCCGATGTAGGGCGGGATGCCCCCATCCCGCCGCAGGGCACTGCTGACATCGTTCCGACTGCCGAGCCGGAGCCCCTGGTCCAACCCACCGCCCCAGATGAAGACAAACCCAGTGTCCTGCCTTTTGCCCTGGGAGGCGCGGGTCTGCTGGCCGCCTTGGCCGCCGCGTTTATGGCATTGCGCCGCAAAAAGCCCGCCCCCGCCGCGCCGCTGCCGGTGCAGCCCGCCGTGTCGGACGCACCCGCCACCATGATGGCCGAAGCGACCATGTTTGGCGGAACTGCGGCAATTTTTGGCGGGGACGCCGCCCCGCTGACCGTGACCCTGACCGACCTGGCCGACCCGGCCCATACTGTCACCTTCCCGCTGGACGGTACGGTCTCCCTCGGGCGCGACCCGGGGCTGTGCCGCATCGTGCTGGACTATGACCCCTCGATCTCGCGCCACCAGTGCGACCTCTGCCTGCGCGGCGGAGATGTGGTGCTTGTGAACCGGAGCAGCTCCAACGGCACAAAGGTCAACGGCGAAAAAATCACGACCGAGTGTCCCCTGACTGATGGCAGCATCATCAAAATGGGCAACGTCCAACTGCGCCTGACGATAACATAATGACTGCCGCCAGTTTGCTTTGCAGCCCCGCAGTGCCCGGCCCGCAGCCATCCCCCAACCACCCATTTATCGTATAAATTCCCCCAAAAGGAGCTGTTTCCCCATGCCCACTCAACCCCAAAAACGCAAAATCAACCCATTGGCTATCGTCGCTGTCATCCTGCTTGTATTGGCGACTGGTATGCTCTTCCTCATCTTTGCCCCCGGGCCGCGGATGAAATGGGCCTTATCTATGGGTGAAAAATACCTGACCGAATGCGATTACACCCAGGCCGTTACCATGTTCAGCCGCGCCATCCGGGTGGATGCCCGCAGTGAACCCGCCTATCTTGGCCGCGCTGAGGCGTATATCCAACTGAACCAGCCCGCCGCCGCGGTCGAGGATTTGACGTTTGTCATTGACGAACTGACCACCGACGATGCGGATGTGTATATCCAGCGTGCCGAGGCCTACACGATGCAGGGCAACACCGACGCCGCCCAGGCCGACCTCGACACTGCCGCCAGCCTTGGCGCAGACACGACCGCCGCCGAGGAAACCATCGCCGCCCTCACCCCCGAACCGACCCCGGAGCCGGAGAGCACCGCAGCCCCCGAAGAGGAAAAAGCCGAGCACCCAAGGGAGTTCCGTTTCCACGGCACTGCCAACGGCGATTTCTTCTATGATGAGGACGGCCGTCTGACCCACATTACGCTCGATGGGTATGACCTCTACATCGACTACACGGACGGAAAGGCCTCCGCAGCCTTTGACGAAGCGCAGGTCAACGCGATGGATGATCCGCACTATATACTGGAAATTCATGAAATGACCCTGAAAGCGGACGGCACCATTGATACCTTGTTCACCTACCTTCCCGATGTGGCCTCTTACATAGAGTTCAATGAGGATGGGCTGCCTTCTTACTTTAGCATTGCACAGGATGATTTGGGCCACCTAATTACCTACACCCGCACCGAGGATGGCCGCCTTACCATGGATAGCACGCAGTACGTGTTTGGGTACATATTCGACCATGTCGCCGAACCGGTCGGGGAGGAGTTCATGGTCTCTGCCGAGGGCGAGGTCATCTACTGATAGTCTGTTGGGGCTTTACCGTTATTGCACGATTGAATCATCGTCGCATTGTAGGGGCGGCATATATGCCGCCCGCCACCATCTCGTAATCACCCATTTATCTTATAAATCCCCCAAAAGGAGCTGTTCCCCCATGCCCACCCAACCTCAAAAACGCAAAATCAACCCGCTTGCCATCATCGCCATAATCCTCATCCTGCTGGCCCTCGGTATGCTCTTCCTCATCTTCGCCCCCGGGCCGCGGATGAAATGGGCGCTGACGATGGGTGAAAAATACCTGACGGACTGCGAATACACCCAGGCTGTCACGATGTTCAGCCGCGCCATCCGGGTGGACGACCGCAGCGAACCCGCCTACTGGGGCCGTGCACAGGCGTATGTGCAGTTGGGTGACAGCGCCGCCGCCACATCGGACTTGACCTACATCATCGATGAAATCGGCACCGAAAACGCCGACGTCTACCTGACCCGCGCGGACCTCTATATGGACATGGGCGACACCGACGCCGCGCAAGCCGACCTGACCGCCGCCGCCAGCCTCGGCGCGGACACGGGCGCACAGGCATCCCGGCTGGAAGCCCTGACCCGCATTACCGTCTCGCTGCCGACGCAAATCGTGAATTACGACCAGCTGACCGGCGGCACGGCCACCCTGCAATACAACGCCGACGGCGCACTGACCGACTATACATTCACCCGAAACGGCTACACTCGAACCAATACCTATGACGAGCACGGCAACATCACGTCGGACAGCGGCCTGGGCCAGACCTACACCAACACCTACGACGCGGACGGCAATCTGCTGACCCGCCAGGCCTACAACCCTGACCTGTTCTACACCGAGAGCTACACCTACGACGACCACGGCAACGTGACCCACTACGACACCGACAAGCCGCTGGAATCCGGTAACGTCACCGACTGGACGTACACCTATGACGACCAGGGCCGCATAACCAGCAAGACCGGCTATTTGATGGACTACGTGGCGGCCACCTATACCTACACGTATACCGACGAGGACTACACCGAGGAAAGCGACTATTGGGTCTACGGCAGCCGCACCCACACCTACCGCACCTACTCACCGGAGGGTGTGCTGCGCAAGGAGGAAGTGTACACCCAGTACGAGGGCGTCGATGAGTACAAGACCGAGGAGACGAGCTACTTCCTGGGCAAGCCGGCGCTGACGAGCTACTACGCCACAGACGGCAGCATCACCGCGCAGAAAGTTTGGGATTGGGAGTATTACACCCATGATTACGAGCACGTCCAGCTGACCAAGTTTAGCGATGTGACTCAGCTGGCAAGCGGCTATGAGAGCCATACCTACGATATGGGCGGCAACGAGATAACACACGAATCCAGCCACACCGATGCCGAGGAAACGGTGACGAACTACACCTACACCTATGACGACGACGGCAACATCATTGGCCGCACGGCCTATACCGACGGTGTATTGACCGAGGAAATCACCTACACCGTCGCCAAAGTGCCGAAGGATTACAGTTTCGACACCGTGACCGAAGCGGATTACAAGTATAAGGAGTATGTCATGGCGGATTGATGGCAGCAACCGTTCCGTTATCGCCGCATTAAAACACCGCTGCCCCGCAACTGTCGGGCAAACGGCCACTCACCCTTACGCCGCGGGCGGAGCAGAGCCCCGCCCCTACGGTGCAACCCATTTTCATGGAGCATTGTAGGGAGGGGTCTTGACCCCTCCCTGGGCGGAAATGGAATCCGCCCCTACATACCGAAAGCTCAACCTAAAATTAAAATTAAAATCCCCCCAAAGGAGCTGTTCCCCCATGCCCACCCAACCCCAAAAACGCAAAATCAACCCGCTTGCCATCATCGCCATAATCCTCATCCTGCTGGCCCTCGGTATGCTCTTCCTCATCTTCGCCCCCGGGCCGCGGATGAAATGGGCGCTGACGATGGGTGAAAAATACCTGACGGACTGCGAATACACCCAGGCTGTCACGATGTTCAGCCGCGCCATCCGGGTGGACGACCGCAGCGAACCCGCCTACTGGGGCCGTGCACAGGCGTATGTGCAGTTGGGTGACAGCGCCGCCGCCACATCGGACTTGACCTACATCATCGATGAAATCGGCACCGAAAACGCCGACGTCTACCTGACCCGCGCGAACCTCTACATGGACATAGGAGACTACGATGCCGCGCAGGCCGACCTTGACACCGCCGCCAGCCTTGGTGCGGACACGACCGAAGCCGAAGCCCGGCTGACCGAGACCGCTGCGACCGACGAAGCAGGGGACACCCCGGATGCGGAGACACCCGCCGCGACAAAGATAGTTTCGCTGCCAACCAAAATTGACGGGGCAACTGTATTCAAGTACAACGCTGATGGTGTACTGATTGACTACTCTGATGGGTACAAAACCTACGACGAACACCGAAATATCACGTATGACGGCGATTATGAGCTGACCTACGCTAATACCTACGATGAGGCAGGAAACTTGGTGACCCGCGTGGTTTATAATGGCGCTGACCAGCTATACACAGAGAGCTATACCTACGATGACCACGGAAATGTGGTACACTATGAGTACAACGGCTATAATGACAATTCCTATGACCGGACGTATGACTGGGTATATATCTACGATGCCCAAGGGCGTGTGACCAGTGCGACCCGAAATGTTGGCGATACAGTCGAAACGAAAACATACACTTACACAGACGCCGGTTATACGGAAGTGTACAATTATCTGGAGTATGGTGAGCGGAACTGTGATACCAGTACCTATGGGCCAGACGGTACGCTCCAGAAATTCGTACATGATACGGACTACGGAACTTATGAGACAATCTATTATAAGGACAGACCATTCCTGTATAACTGGTATTCCTCGAACGGAGATATTAGCGGGCAGGAGGTGTGGGTGTACGACACCAGCGTTTTTGCAGATGGTCTGTTGACGCAATACCGTGATGTGCGCTCGGTGGAGCAGGGAGCCTACTCCTACACCATGGATGCCGACGGGACGCCGCATCTTATTGAGCCGAACAGTGCGCCGACGGACGAAACTGTCACGGACTATGTATACGCTTACGATGCAGACGGCAACGTCATTAGCCGCACGGCCTACACCGACGGCGTGCAGAGTGAGGAAATCACCTATACTGTTATGACGGTGTCGGGTGATTTCAGCTTGGAAAGAAAGCCCCAAACGTCCCCATTACTTATTGATGGTCTTCGCGAATATAAAGAGTACGTGATTGACGATTCCCGCACCGCATAATTTCCCCCATCCCCGCCCCATTACACTGCGTAATGGGGCGGGGATGGGTCGTTCATACGTGTTCGACGACGTTTCATACACATTCCCCCAAAAAGCGCGGGCCGCCTGCTATACTGGGTACAGTCGATACAGACAACAACCGTGTATGGGCGGGCGGACAGCAGCCGATCGGATGTCCATCCGCTTTACATACAAAAAAACGTAAAAAAGGGGATTTTATTATGAAACACTCTGCGTTACTGAAAACCACCGCCGCCATGGGCGCGGCCCTCACCATGACCTGCGCTATGGCCACCGGCGCTTTCGCGGATCAGGTCTACTCCATCTCGGACGCCACCATCAGCGTGGGCCAGACCTGGTCGTTCAGCTACTCCGGCTACATGGATTGGCTGCTGAGCAGCGAGTACATCGAGCACGGCCCCAACATGGCCGACACCGAGGGTGTGCTGAAATATGTCAGCACCGAGACCACCGGCCGCATGACCACCGTCACCTATGAAGCCATGATGCCCGGCACCTGCACCGTCACCCTGATGGATCGCAGCTTCATCGGCGGCGAGATCGACAAGGCCACCGTCACCGTTACCGGCGACGGCCAGACGTCCACCGACGACAGCTGGGATTTCACCGGCCCCGGCACCGGCGACACCACCAAGCCCGATGACACCAAGACCGACGATACTACCAAAGCGGACGACACCAAGGCCGACGATACCGCTAAGGGCGACAATGCCAAGACCGACACTGTGAAGCCCGCTGCCCCTGCCGCTTCTTCCGAGGACAACACCCCCGCCGTTGACACCCGCACGGCCCAGCAGAAGGAAATCGACGAGGCCATCGCCAACGGCACCTGGGGCATCGAGTACACCACCTGCCAGAAGTGCGGTTATCACAACTGGACCCGCCAGGGCAACGTCTACGTCTGCGACACCTGCGGCAACGAGACGACCACCGTCGTCGGCCCCAAGGGTGTGAAGGGCTATGTCGGCAGCGGTGCGATCGCCGCTGTTGCGCCCAAGGCTTCCGCCCCCGAGACCCGCTACGCCACCGCCGCCGAGGCACAGGCCGCCGCTGACAAGCGCGAGGCCGCTTACGCTGCCGCCGTGGCCGCGTTCCAGAAACAGATCGACGCGCAGAATGCCGCCTATCTGGCCGCGCTGGGCAAGTAATGTAACTTAAGCCATTCCCGCACAAATCATACAGACCCCGGCCCCGGGAGCTTTAGCCGCCTCCCGGGGCCGGGGTCTTGTGGATATATTCCCATTGCAAACCCGCTTGCCCTGTGCCGCCTGGACTACACGATGAGCGAGGCCAACGGTGTGACCGACTTTGTACGGCAGTACACGCCGGCCTCCGGCGGGCCGTACTGTGACTGCGGCTACAAGAAAAAAGCGCTTTAATCCCCGGCCACCAGCGCCACGGCCACGTCGTTGACGTTTGTGCCAGTGGGGCCTGTAAAAATCAATCCGCCTGCCGCCTGCAAAGCGTGGTAGGCGTCATTTTTTTGCAGCGTGTCAAACACGGTCAGGCCGTGGGCAGTCAGCGCGGTCAGCGTGCCGCCGTCCACATAGCCGCCTGCGGCATCGGTGGGGCCGACGGTGCCGTCGCTGCCCACCGCGAGCACCCCCGCGTGCAG
>OLVX01000306.1_pt1 | contig 50006 bp, 45 predicted proteins | sample 1673271 | NCBI WGS metagenome assembly OLVX01 (sample SAMEA3178939, study PRJEB25190) | human gut metagenome | biome: human gut; feature: human-associated habitat; material: faeces | place: Austria | collected 2013
TGCATGTTCTTTTTCGCGTTTTCGACGATCATCGGCTGGTATTTCTTCGGCCAGTCGAACTTCAAGGCGCTGTTCGGCGAGAAGCTGCTGCCGGTGTACAGCATTATTGTAGTTGCGTTCATTCTTGTCGGCTCTACCCTGAAGGTCGATCTGGTCTGGGCGCTGGCCGACCTGTTCAACGGCCTGATGGCCGTGCCGAACCTGCTGGCCCTGCTGGCGCTGGCCGGCGTGGTTGTGGCGATTGACCGGAAGTAATTTTTACGAGACGGGGATTTGTTCCTTTTCTTAGAAGAAAAGGAACTAAAAAAACAACCTGCCTGCGAGAGGTCGCAGGCAGGTTATTTTTGTGTTTGAGGGGGCAGGGCGGTTATACGAAGGCCCTGTGGCTTGCCGCCCTACGATGCGAAGGATACGGGGTAGTAATGGCAGGGTTGCGGGCCGGGCATGCCCGGCCCCTACTGGGGTTACGAAAGATTATGTGGCAATAAGGGGATGGCCGCTGGGAGGAATAAATTTCTCCTCTACTGCAAAAGGGAGAGGTTGTCCCTCTCCCTTTTGCTTACTTTTTATGGTACATACGGTCCTCTTCTTCGTAGGTGGGTTCGCAGGTCAGGTACATGCCGAGCTTTTTCAGGGTATCGGCGTCAACGCTGGACAGGATGACCGTGGAATGGATATCGCAGCCTTTCAAGTTGGGAATCTGCTCCATGGCCTTGGCGGCGTACTCATTCTCGGAAACCGAGCTGGACAGGGCAATCAAAATCTCGTCGGTGTGCAGGCGCGGGTTCTTGCTGCCCAGGTAGTTCGTTTTCAGCGTCTGGATCGGCGCGATAGCGCGGGCGGACACCAAATCGATCTCCTGGTCGATGCCTGCCAATTTCTTGAGGGCGTTCAGCAATGCAGAGGATGCCGCGCCCAGCAGCGGGCCGGTCTTGCCGGTGACGATGGTGCCGTCGGCCAGTTCAATGGCAGCGGCGGGTTTGCCGTCGGTAGTCTCCGACGTGGCGTGGGCGCGTTTTTCGACCTCGCGCTGGCCAAGCGCAATGCCTGCCTGGTTCATCAGCAGTTCCAGCTTAAAGCGCTCCTGTTTGACAATGCCGCTGGCCTTCTGGTCACAGAGGCACTTGAAATACCGACGCATGATCTCATTCAGCGAGGCTTCGCGGCAGACCTCATCGTCGATGATGCAGTTGCCCGCCATGTTGACGCCCATATCCGTGGGTGAACGGTAGGGGCTCTTGCCCGCAATCAGTTCAAACATGGCGTTGACGACCGGGAAAATCTCGACGTCGCGGTTGTAGTTGACTGTGGTCTTGCCGTAGGCTTCCAGGTGAAAGGGGTCGATCATATTGACGTCGTTCAGATCGGCGGTAGCGGCCTCGTAGGCCAGGTTGACCGGGTGCTTCAGCGGCAGGTTCCAGATGGGAAACGTCTCGAACTTGGCATAGCCCGCCTTGACGCCGCGCTTGTACTCATGGTAGAGCTGGGACAGGCAGACCGCCATTTTGCCGCTGCCGGGGCCGGGGGCCGTGATGACGACGAGCGGGCGCTCGGTCTCGATGTAATCATTCTTGCCGTAGCCGTCGTCGCTAACGATATGGGCCACATCGTTGGGGTAGCCGGGAATCTTGTAATGGCGGAAGGTGCGGATGCCCAGTGCGTTGAGCTTCTGTTCAAAGGCTGTGACTTCAGGTGCGTCTGTGTACTTCGTCACGCAGACGCTGCCCACAAACAGACCCACGCCCTGGAACGCGTCGATGAGACGCAGCACGTCCACATCGTAGGTAATGCCGTAGTCACCACGCATCTTGTTGGCGACGATATCCTCGGCGCTGATGACGACGACGACCTCGGCCTGCTCCTTCAGTTGCAAAAGCATCTGCAGCTTGGAATCCGGCTGGAAGCCCGGCAGCACGCGGGAGGCATGGTAGTCGTCGAAAAGCTTACCGCCAAATTCCAAATAGAGTTTATTGTCAAACTGGGCAATGCGCTCCCGGATATGGGCAGACTGCATCGCAAGGTATTTGTCATTATCGAATCCTATTTTCATCTGCGTTCCCCTTTTCCCTGTCTTTAAACCATATGAGTTAAGTATAGCATTTTTCGCGGGCCGTTGCAATGCCATTTTGTGGCGGTACGCTTTCCTGGCCGGAAGAGGCCCTGCGCGCCAACATCATTGCCCAGGTCAGCCTGGCGCTGAACCGCATCTGGACCGAGTGGTACCCCAGCCGGGGATATAGTTTCAACATCACAGGCTCACCAGGGTACGACCAGGCGTATGTCAACGGCCGCACGGTGTTTGCGGTCATGGAGCGGCTGACCGCCGAGTTGTTCAACACCTTTGTGCAGCGCAGCGGCGACGCCGAACCGTACTTTACCGAGTACTGTGACGGCAAGACTGTGACCTGCCCGGGCATGAAGCAGTGGGGCACGGTTGACCGTGCACGGGAGGGGCTGAACGCGCTGCAAATCCTGCGCTACTATTATGGGAACCGCGTGCAGCTGGTGACAACCAACAACATTGCGGCCATTCCGTCCAGCTACCCGGGCAGCCCCTTACGGCGCGGAAGCACCGGGACGAATGTGCGCATCCTGCAAAAGCAGCTGTCCCGCATCGCGAAGGACTACCCATCTTTCGGCAAGCCCGCCGTGACCGGGACGTTCGACGAGGTGACCGAGAACAGCGTGAAAAAATTTCAGAAGCAGTTCGGCCTGACGGCGGACGGCATTGTGGGCAAGGCGACGTGGTACAAAATCAGCTATATCTACGTCAGCGTCAAGGACCTGGCCGAACTGACCAGCGAGGGCGAGACCGCCGAGGGCATCCAAAGCACGGGCGGCTGGCCGGGGACCGTACTGCGGCGCGGCAGCACCGGCAGCAGCGTGGAGCAGGTGCAGTTCTGGCTTTCCGACCTGGCGCAGTTCGATTCGTCGCTGGTACGCGTGAGCGTGGATGGCAGCTACGGCGCAGCGACTGAGCGGGCCGTGCGGGCGTTCCAGCAAAAGCAAAACCTGACGGCGGACGGTGTCGTCGGGCAGACGACCTGGAACGCGCTGTACGCCGCGTGGGTGGACGCGCAGAGCGATTTGGGCGGCACAGCCTGGCCCGGGACGGCACTGCGGCGCGGGGATACCGGCATGGAGGTACGGCTCGTGCAGTTCTGGCTGCGGCTGGCAGCGGACAATTACAGTGCCCTGCGCACCGTGACCGTGGACGGCAGCTACGGCGCAGCAACGGTCAGCGCGGTGACGACGTTCCAGAGTTTGTTCGGGCTGACGGCTGATGGCGTCGTCGGGCGCAGCACCTGGAATAAGCTGAAAGAGGTCGGCTTGGCGGTGGCAAACAAAATCGTGCCAGCCAATGTCGCACCCGGGCAGTTCACGGCCACGACGCGGGAGGGCAGCAGCGGGACCGCGGTGCGGGCTGTGCAGTATTACCTGCGGCGGCTGGCAGCCTATTACAGCGATGTGCCCACCGTGACTGTGGATGGAAAGTTCGGCGCAGCGACGACCCGGGCTGTCAAGGCGTGGCAGACCCGCGCCGGGCTGACCGTGGACGGCGTGGTGGGGCGGCTGACCTTCCAAAGCCTGTATGACGCCGCACTGGCATTGGACACCAGCGGGCCGGTGGTGCGCACGGTCAGCCTGCCTGCACCCAATGCGGCACTGCGCCCCGGCGATACAGGCGCGGAGGTGCTGCGGCTGAACCGGATGCTGCTGTTCTTGAGCCAGTGGATACCGGAGATCAACTTTACGGCCGGCGGCACACCGGGCAGTACCTTTGACCCCGAGCTAGAAATCGCCGTGCGCAGTGCGCAGCGGTACTTTGGGCTGGACGAGACCGGCGTTGTCACCGCCGGCGATTGGGCTGTGTTCCGCCAGGCAGCGCTTGACCTTCTGGCCGCCAGCCCCGCCGGGGCCAGCCCGAAACCGGGCGGCGTATGGCCCGCCGGGGCGCTGGCGCTGGGCAGCTCCGGCTCTGCCGTTTTACAGGTGCAGCGGTGGCTCAATGTAGTGGCCTCCGTCGACCAGACCGCCGATTTTGTACCCGAGAGCGGCCAGTTTGACGCCGCGACCCAGGCCGCGCTGGAAAGCTACCAGCTGACTGCCGGACTGGAGCCGCTGGGCGTTGTGGACGCCGACACCTGGGAAAGCCTGCGCCTGGCCGCGCAGGGACTTTGCCGCGAATGTCAGGAGGGATAGGGTATGCCAAAAGTCTATGTGTACGATTCCTACGACAACAAGTTTTTCCGCTACAATTTGAGCGAGAACGACCCGATGCCGTACAGCGCCGACACGACACTGCGGGTTCGGGAGTTCCGCGGGTCCAGCAAAGCCAACGTACTGTGGACGACGACCGCCGCCATGGAGGCGTGGAATCTGACCCGCCGCACCTACGGCAGCGGCATCCCGGTGGGGTACGCTTTCAAGCGCATCTGGGAGGGTGGCCACGGCACGACAAGCCAACACTACGCGGGCGTGGCCTTTGACGTGGGGCAGCGCACCACCGCTGCGAACCGCCGCAAGATTTACAAGGCCGCCGCGCGGACCGGGGCGTGGGGGTATGTGGAGCCGCTTTCGATGACGCCGACCTGGGTCCATTTTGACAGGCGGTACGGCAAGCCTGCGTGCCGCAGCACCACAGCGGGCTACCCCACCCTGCGGCGCGGCAGCCGCAGCACGTATGTGTTGATCCTGCAGGACGCGCTGAACGCGCTGGGGTATTCCACCAACACACTGGACGGCATCTTCGGAAAGGCGACCGAGAACGCGCTGAAAGCCTGCCAGCGGCGGTTCAGCCTGACCGCCGACGGCGTATGCGGGTGCGCGAGCTGGCGGAAGATCGCCGAAGCGACGGTGGGCATCGGGAAAACGGCAACGGTGATTGATGCGTGAACAGGAAACGTGTTATAATGAAAATACGAACTCTATATAATAAGGAAGTGCTCCCAAATGGATATGATGGAATTTCTGCGCAGCCGCCGCACCTACCGGCGGTTTGCACAGCGGGCTGTTGCGCCCGAGATTCTGACCGAAGCCGTTGATGCGGCCCGCATTGCCAGCTGCGGCGCGAACCGCCAGTCCGTGCGGTATTGTATTGTGGAAAGCCCCGCCGCCGTGGCCGCCGTGCAGCCGCTGGTGCATTGGGCCGCCTACCTGCCTCGCGAGCAAGGCACGCCGCAGCCCGACGAGCAGCCCACTGCGTTTATCGCCATCTTGCAGGATGACCGTCTGCCCGGTGCGAATGATGTGGACATTGGCCTGGCGCTGGGCAGCCTGACCGCTGCCGCCTGGGCACACGGCGTTGGCAGCTGCATCATGGGGGCCATCGACCGGCCCGCGCTGACCAAGCTGCTGGGTCTGCCCGAGGGACTGCACCTATGCTATATGGTCGCACTGGGGTATCCGACGCATGAGAGCCACCTGGTGGAAATACAGGACGGCAGTGTGAAGTATTATCTCGATGAAAACCGCAACTACTGCGTACCGAAGCGCGGGATGGAGGAAATTTTAATTAAGACATTATAATAGTATAGCAAAACCCGCAATCCCGGTTATAACATCGAGATTGCGGGTTTGTTTTGTTGTTGGGGGCAAATCTCATATCCGCCCGTGGATGTTTATAGGAAAATTGCAGGGCGGTTTTTCATTTTACCCCAAAATCACAAAGCTCTGTGCCCCCAGAGACAGGGTATCATTGACGATCTCGGCCTGGCCGATGGTGTACTGAATCTTCAGATCCTCGGCCAGTTCCAGCGGCAGCTCAATGGAGACGCCTGCCGGGTTGACGGCGCAGATCAGGTCGCCGCGCTGCCAGACAAAGGGACGGTAGTCGTCCTTGGCCTTGGGTGCGTACAGTACCTTGAACGGCGCATCGGAGTTCAGGTCCTTGTGGGCATGGCGGAAGGCCAGCAGCGACTTGACGCTGTTCAGCAGGCTGGCGGGGTCATCGGCCTGGGCGGCCACGGTGGGGGCATCCTCGGCGGTATCCACAGGCAGGTAGATATCCTTTGCGTCGGCGGTGGAGAAGCCGTGGTTTGCACTGTCATCCCACTGCATCGGGGTACGGGAGCCGGTGCGGAAGTAGCCGCCCTCCTTGGTGGGCAGCGGCAGGTAGCGCATACCGATTTCATCGCCGTAGTAGACAAACGGCGCACCTGGCAGCGTAAAGAGGGTCGCATAGGCCAGGCGCAGTTCCTCCACAGTCAGGCCGGCCGAGGGGCGGATCGTGTCGTGGTTGCAGGTGATAAAGCACCACAGACCGTCCTTGTGGGTGGCCTTGTAGGTGGGCAGATACTCGTCCAGGAACTTGTCGATACCGGTGCCGGAGTTCTTGCAGAAGTACGCCTTGCCGATGTTGTGCGGGTTCGAGTCCATCGTACCGTCATAGTTGCGCATCAGCCAGCTGTACCCATTGCCGCCCCACTCAAGGTAGAAGTCCATGTCAAAGCCGTTTTTCAGCGACATGCGCGGGCCGTTCCACTCGGCGATGAGCGCGGCCTCGGGGTACTCGACGTCCAGCATATCCCGGATATTGCGCCAGATTTTGCAGGTGTACTTTTTGTTCTTAGTGTCATTCTTTACAAGGCTCGACGCCATATCGACGCGGAAGCCGTCGCAGCCCATGTCCAGCCAGAATCGCATGACGTCCTTCATGGCCTCCACCGTTGCCACGCAGGCGGGGTCGTCGGTGGGCTTCTGCCACTTCTGGTTGATCTTACCGTAACCGTAGTTCAGCGCAGGCTGGCACTTGAAGAAGTTGAGAATGTAGGTGCCGTTGCGTTCGGTCTCGCCACCGATGAAGGGCATACCGTCGCCGCTGGCAAAGCAGGAATCCGTCCAGATGAAGCGGTCGGAGTATTCGTTCTTTTCCGGTCGGCAGCTAGCCTTGAACCACTCGTGTTCCTCGCTGGTGTGGCCGGGGACGAGGTCAAACAGGACACGGATGCCCTTCTCGTGGGCAGCTTTGAAGAGGGCGGCGGCGTCCTCGTTCGTGCCGTAGCGCTGGGCGATCTTTTTGTAGTCGCGCACGTCGTAACCGGCGTCTTTAAACGGCGAGTCAAAGCAAGGATTGATCCACAGAGCGTTGCAGCCCAGGCCCTTGATGTAGTCCAGCTTAGCGATAATGCCCTGCAGGTCGCCGATACCGTCGCCGTTGGTATCGTAGAAGCTCTGGGGATAGATTTCATAGAATACTGCGTCTTTGAGCCATTGTTTCATGGTGGGTTCTCCTTTATATAATAAGTAGAGGTTCTAAAGCCTCCCCTTGAGGACAGACTCCCCTGATGCGGGGGAGTCTGCGCATAGCGCCGGAGGGCAGAGCTTTCCTCAAGAGTGAGCCTTTGGGGATTCCGCGGAAACGTTTCATTCTATTTCTATACCTTATACTATCCCCTTCCGCGCACTTTGTCAACGGCGCATCTTGTACAAAACGTGACATAAATTTTCTACATTTTGCACCAAAAGCCTACATATTGCCAAATTATGAACATCATGTTGACAAATTGCGAACAGCGCGGTAAAGTAGAGTGCACAAGCGATTGTAAAATCTAGTAGGAAAGAGGGATCTATTCAAATGAATACGCTTGTAATCGTTCTGATTGCCGCGGTCGTCCTGGTATGTGCGTACGCAGGATACGGTCGCTGGCTCGCCAAGACCTGGGGTGTTGACACCAACGCCAAAACTCCCGCTGTGCGGCTGGAGGATGGCAAAGACTACGTTCCCACCAATGGCTGGACTGTGTTTGCACACCAGTTCTCTTCTATCGCAGGTGCCGGCCCTGTCACCGGTGCTATTCAGGCTGCTGCCTTCGGCTGGCTGCCTGTTCTGCTATGGGTACTGATCGGCGGCGTCTTCTTCGGCGCTGTCACTGACTTCGGCGCTTTGTACGCCTCCGTCAAGAACGACGGCAAGTCCATGGGCCTGCTGATCGAGAAGTACATCGGCAAGACCGGCCGCAAGCTGTTCCTGCTGTTCTGCTGGCTGTTCTGCGGCATCGTCATTGCTGCTTTTGCAGACATGGTTGCCGGCACCTTCAACGCCTTCGACGCTGACGGTGCACAGGTCGAGGCCGCCTTCACTAATGGCGCGGCCGGCATGGTCTCCATCATGTTCATGGTGTTCGCCGTTGTGTTCGGCTTCATCCAGAAGAAGTTCAACTTCTCCGGCTGGAAAGAGGCTGTCATCGGCATCGCCTTCATCGTGCTGTCTTTCGTGATCGGCATGAACGCCCCCATCATTTTGGGCAAGGCCGGTTGGAGCTACATCACCTTCGTTTACATCTTCTTCGCTGCCGTCCTGCCCATGTGGATGCTGAAGCAGCCCCGTGACTACATGACCACCTTCATGTTTGGCGCTATGATTGCCGGTGCGGTCATCGGTCTGGTCGTTGCCCACCCCACCATGAACCTGCCTGTTTTCACCGGCTTCAACAATGAGAAGCTGGGCACCATGTTCCCCATCCTGTTCGTCACCGTCGCCTGCGGCGCTGTCTCCGGCTTCCACAGCCTGGTTTCCTCCGGTACTTCTTCCAAGACCGTTGAGAATGAGAAAGACATGCTCAAGGTTGGCTACGGCGCCATGGTGCTAGAAAGCCTGCTGGCTGTTTTGGCCCTGTGTGTTGCCGGTGCTGCCGCCGCTGCGGACGGCACCCCTGCCGCCGGTACTCCGTTCCAGATCTTCAGCCGCGGCGTTGCCGGTTTCTTTGAGATGTTCGGCGTGCCCGTCTCCATCGCTACCGTCTTTATGACGATGTGCGTTTCCGCTCTGGCCCTGACCAGTCTGGATGCCGTGGCCCGTATCGGCCGTATGAGCTTCCAGGAGCTGTTCAGCGTTGACGATATGGAGCATGCCGAGGGCTGGCGCAAGCTGTTCTGCAACGTCTACTTCTCTACCTTCATCACCCTGGCTTTCGGCTTCCTGCTGACCCAGATCGGCTATGCCAACATCTGGCCGCTGTTCGGTTCCGCCAACCAGCTGCTGAGCGCGCTGGTCCTGGCTACCCTGTGCGTCTTCCTCAAGGTCACGGGCCGCAACAACAAGATGCTGTTCCCGCCGCTGGTCATCATGCTCTGCGTCACCTTCACGGCTCTGGTGCAGCGCCTGATTGCCATGGTCAAGGCCATCTCCGCCGCTGCGTCCACCGCCATCCCTGCCGGTGAGACCACCTGGGGTGCTGTCTTTATCGCCAACGGCCTGCAGCTGATTCTCGCGATCCTGCTGATCGTCCTGGGCCTGAACATTGTCTTTCACAGTGTCAAGAGCTACAAGAACAGCGAGAAGGACAGCGAAAAAGTTGCTGCGTAATCCAAACAGCACTTGACAAATATACCATCTTAGGGTAATATTTATACGGCCGCAATGGCGCGGCGCAACACTGCACCATTCGGCAGTCATAAGGCATTTGGCCCCGGTGATCCGCACAGTGGAACACCGGGGCTTTTTGCATGAATATGAGGGAAATTTATAAAGGAGAACACAAAACAGCAAAACGATCGGAACGGATAGGATCACATTATAAAGCAATTTCTCTCCTCCTCATCTTCTCTTGGATTAATTCCGAGCTATATCAGAAAATAGCGTTTAAATGGATACACGGTAAAAAGCAATTGGAATTCCTGGCTTTCAATAGAGTCCCATTCTTTCTCGGAAAAAAACATGCGTTCCATTTGTATACTTAATGATACTACTTTAAAAACGGGAGTTGTTCCATTTTGTCACAGTGGTATATTTTTGAGATTAAATGGTTTTGATCTGTCAATGCAAATAATGAATAAAAATAGCGCGTATCCACTTCAAGTGAATACGCGCTACCGTTAATATTAAATAATGCTACCGATTAGACAAAATCCGTGAAATTCTTCGCTGCCTGTGTTATAATTTATTCAAGCTCCGGAATTTCTCAAACAGTTGAATATACTCCAGTATGTGCTGTTGCTCTTGGGGACTCATCTCGGAAAGCGTTTCGATAATTTCTTTTATGATGATATTCGGAGGAAGTTCGACCTCGGACGCAATATACAGATCACCTTTTAAAAGAGGAGTCTCATCACATGCGTATTTTGTCTGGTGTAGATAATCTTACTTATTTATTTTGTGACTTGGTAGAAATAGGACTCGATTTTTTTGAACTTTTACGTATATACTGTGACAACGATTTTCTGCCTTATTTTGGAGATGTACAACAGCCATTCACCTTTCCGCACCCAGATAGGTTCTGCAATCTCGACCAAAAGGACATTCGGAGAGGGATCTCACGTTGGACGGGTTCAAAATATCGCTCAGCCTCTATCGATGCTGTTGTACTGGAAATATATCATCATATTGCCGATAGGCATATCGGCAGTTACGTCTACCACAGCAATCGTAACCCCAAAAACATAAAAGCAGCCGATGATATATATGTTTTGTTTGTGTTCTCTAGTTCGGCAACCTTTATAGACTTAAATAAAAAGAAATCCTATCTCTTTCAGGAGGAACCTCATGATAAAAATAGCCGTTTGTGATGATAATCCATATGAATTGGAAGAAGTAGCCGAAAAAATCAAAATTTATCTTGATCAGCAAGAGACCGCACTCCAGACAGTAGTTCAAACCTTTCAATGTGGCGAATATCTTATAATGGAAATTGAGTCTGGGCACCCCGCCGATATCTTTATTTTGGACGTAGATATGCCAGGTATGAACGGATTTGAGCTTACCGAAGAGATTCGAAAACGTATCCCCGCTCCTATCATTATCTTTCTTACATCCCATATTGAATATGGATCCAAAGCCTGTAAAAACCGGGCTTTCAGATATATTTATAAGCTAAATATTGATGAAGAACTTTACGAAGCTCTCGACAGTGGATTTCTGGAGTTGCGTCATATTGAAGAACGCTCCATTACTGTTACTCATTATAATGAATATTATCGGATACCTTATTCCAACATTAAATATATCCGCCGCGGCGGGCGTCAATTGAGCATTGAAACACTCGCTTCAGTCTCAATTTTCGATAACAGAGGAGTGAAAGAATTCTTGGAGGCGCTGAATGACAGCCGTTTTGTGCTAATTGACCGCGGATGCATATTAAACGTGGATTTTGCTAAACAGATAACGGGCACAGAAGTGATACTCACCACTAACGAGCGCCTGGCAATTAGCCGTCGCATGCTCAAAAATTTGAAGTTAGCTCTCATCAGAGAGTGGAATATTTAGCTGCAAAAAAACAAAAAGGAAGCCCAATTATGCCTCTTTATACCCTCGTGGAATTATCTGCATCCTTTATAGAATCCTTGTTGGTTATCAGCACAATAACACGCATAAGCGGTAAAAAGCACACGAATCCGCAACACATTCTATTGATTCTAGCGGCAACATGTGTAATGACAACTATAGTTACCTTTATGAACATGTGGGAATCCTTTTCATATTTAACCATAGTTATAGCTGCAACATATTCTATTTGTATTACGAAACTTACATCGAACGGTCATCTTTTGCTCCGCACCGTATCTTGCATGCTTACTTTATTTTTTCTACATACCCTAGATTATGTAGTTGGCTTTAGTGTGAGCATGATCATCGGCCAATCTCAAGATATTTTCCATGGATTTGAACTGATGATGAAAACTGGAACCATTAGAACAATATATACAGTAATAAACAAAGCTCTCCAAGTATCCCTGTTTTTCCTATTGGGGGCTCAATATGAAAAAATCCGACAATTTGATAAGAAATATCTGGGGATTCTTTTCGGAATCACCACATCATGCTACATTATTATGTCAATTCTTCTCAGCCTAATCATGACTGATTCTCTGTTTGTCATGCAGATAGCTATTGTCGTTTCGTGGATATTTATAATGAGCTGCTTAGTAGCAATCATTACCATCATTTCGATACATTCAAAATATACAAAGAAAGAACGAGAGACCGTGATGATTTCTTTGACAAATGAGTTAATGGAAAGAAATTATCAGCAACTCCATAAGAATCAGCGATTGATCGCAAAACAGGTTCACGACTTTACAAACCATCTAAAGACCTTAAAAGGGATGTTGGACAAAGATACAGAAGCGGAACAATATGTTTGCAAACTACTTGCGATAACATATCGCGAATCAAAACTTTGTCATAGCGGATGCGATGTAATCGATGCAATCATAAACTGCAAAGTATCAGAAGCAACGGCAGGACATATTGCATTTACTTATAAGGTTCAATTACCGGAACCCATACATGTTTCCAGTGTGGACATCTGTGCTGTTCTCTCAAACCAAATTGACAACGCTCTAGAAGCTTGCGCTAATATCCCCAACCAACAAGAACGCTTTGTCCAAGTTACACTTTGGCAAAAAGAGACTTTTTTGTTTTTTAAAGTGATTAACAGCGTTTTAGTTAATCCTTTCATTGCAGGCAATACTTTAATCAGCAAGAAAAAAGAAAGCGGGCATGGATTAGGTCTTATTAACATTCGCGATACTGTGGAAAAATACAACGGGACTTTAGATAATCAGTTTTCTGGAAATCAATTCATATCTATAGCAATGATGCAAAATACCATCTAATACAAAAATTCACACCATGAAAACCTGAAACAATTTATTCTTGAGTTCGGCAAAGACTTCACCTTTATTGGGGAAGAATATCGCGTTCAGGTGGGCGGTCAGGACTTCTATATTGACCTTTTGTTCTACAACCGCGCGCTGTCCTGCCTCGTTCCCATTGAACTAAAAATCGTTAAGTTCAAGCCGGAGCATATCGGCCAGATCAACTTCTATCTGGAAGCTCTCGACCGGGATGTGAAGAAGCCGAATGAAAACCCCAGCGTGGGTGTCATACTCTGCGCCGGCAAGGATGATGCCGTCGTGGAATACGCCCTGAGCCGCAGCATGTCACCTATGCTGGTTTCCGATTATACCCTCTATCTGCCCGATAAAAAGCTTCCGCAAAATAAACTGCGCGAACTGACCGAGTTGGCCCTCGAAAACGGTGAGGGAGACGAAGAATAAGGCATCCTGTTCTGAAGCATTCTCATTTTCTGATGGTATCTTTTCCGTCGCGTAATCCCAGAAAAAAGGACTTTGCGTTTCGCAAAGTCCTTTTTTTAACAAGATAAATCCCTTGGGGATTTGTGAAACTGCCCTTTGGACAATAAAATGTCTTAGAATGTTTATAAAAAGGAAAACCGCCGGTCTTCGCAATCATCTCGCGCAGCAGTTCCGGGTTTTCCAGTATGGGGCACGGGCGCAGGTGGTTCTCGTTGAACGGCTGGCCATCGTGGTACGCCATGAAGAGCGGCGACTGCAGGACTTCGAGCAGTGTTTTTTCGCGAATGTTGGAATCGGAATAGTGGATGAACACGCACGAGCGGCTCGCCGCCGGTGTAGATATACAGGTATACGCCGAGCTCTTTGCCCTGCGTGATGGCAGAAATTATAGAGAAAACAAAAGCGCCGGGCTTCCATGAAAGCTCGGCGCTTGATTTATTGATGAAAATTATACGAACTGGGACGGGTCTACACGGGTGCCGTTTTGGTAGACCTCAAAGTGGCAGTGGTCACCGAAGGAATAGCCGGTATCGCCGACATAGCCGATAACATCGCCTTTGTTGACCCACTGGCCCTCGCTGACGGCGACGGAGCTCATGTGTGCGTACAGGGTGGAATAGGTGCTGTCGTGGTAAATGGAGACGTAGTAGCCCCAGGAATAGCCCCAATCATCGGAGCCGTTTGCGGTCATGACCGTACCGGAGCGGGATGCCACGATCTGCGTGCCGCGGCTTGCGGGGATATCCATGCCGTAGTGGCCGTTGCCGAATGCACAGCTGACGCCGGTCCAGCCCGGAACAGGCCATGCAAAGCTTTCACCGGAATAGTCATCGTCATAAGACGGCTGCGGCACCGGGGTCGGGGTGGGGGTTGGCTTTACGGTCGGCACCGGGGTCGGTGTCGGGGTAGGCATAACGTTGCCGTTATCGTCCACTTCTTCTTCGGGCACCGGGGTCGGCGTAGGTGTGGGCTCTACGGTCGGTACCGGGGTCGGGGTGGGCGTGGCTTTTGCCTGTGCCATCTGCTGCTGCATTTCGGCGATCTTTGCCGCCATCATGTTTGCGAGCACGTATTCTTCTTCCTCGGTGCGGGAAAGCTCGGTCTCGGCACTGCTCTTATCGGAGCGAATCTGCTCGAGCAGGGCGGTGTTGTCGCTTTCGAGCTGCTTTAATTCCTCTTCGCTTGATTCATACAGCTTTTTGGCATCGGCAAGCGCGGTCTTTTCCTTTTCAAGCTCTTCGCGCTGTGCTTTTGTCTCGTTCATGTACGCTGCAACCGTATCGATGAGCTGCTTATCGTGGCGGGTGATGGTGGAGACGGCCTCTGCGCGCATGGAGAAATCATGCAGGCTTTCGGAATTGAAGAGAATCTCCAGTGTGCCGACGGTGCAGCCGGCGGAGTACAGCACGGCGAGACGCTTTTTCAGAAGCTCCATGGTATCGGAGATCTGATCTGCGGAATCGCTGAGCTCTTTTTCGAGCTTTTTAATGCTGGTGTTCAGCACGGTGATGTCGCTGTTTGCGGTATCGATCTGCTCCTTGATGGTATCAATCTTTTCGGAGAGCAGGGTAAGATATTCGGTTTTATCGGCCTCCTGAGACTCCAGAGAGGAGATTTTGTTTTCGAGGTCGGCCTTTTTGTTGGCGAGCTCGGTCTGCTTGGCTTCCATATCGGCTACGGTATCGTCGGCGTAGCTGAGCGGTGCGGCACAGAGCAGCAGGGCGGAAAGCACGGCTGCAGTGATGCGCTTCCTATTTTTAGAAAACAGCTTCAACGGAAAAACTTCCTTTCAGCAATAAATTTCGATTTCATAAAAGGGCATACGAATCCCCTTTTAATACACGGGACTATTTTACATGATAACTTCCAATTTTTAATTCCATAAAAGAATTAAAATGCAAATTACTACGGAAAAAGAACAGATTTATTTCAGAATTCTTACAAGAGAGCCCAAGTCGGTATCAGCTTCGAGATAACTTTACGGGGAAAAGGAGGGCATTTCAAAGGAAAAAGAGGATGCGCGAAAGCGTTTTACTTGACATTTTGCCGCGAAACGAGTACAATATCAGCGGTTGTTCGTTAGTTTGTTTAACTAAATTTATCGAAAAACGGCACAAATGGGCGAAAGGAGTGTGCAGCATGTCCGGCTTTTCTGCGAAAGCAAACGAGCTTCTGGTGGAGATCTATCGCAATGTGCAGATCTTGGAGCAGAACGAACTGAAAAAACAACGGCTGAACATCTCCATCAACGAAATGCACATGATCGAGCTCATTGCCAAAGGCAAAACCGGCATGACGGTCAGCGAGATCGCTCAACAACTCAAGGTGACAAAGCCCTCCGTTACGGTGGCGGTGAACAAGCTGGTGCAGAAGGGCTACTGCGAAAAGCAGCGCCTGCCCGGCGACGGCCGCGCGGTGCAGGTGATGTTAACGCCCGAGGGCAAAAAAGTGGAGGCGTTCCACCGCCGCTGCCACCGGCGCATCATTGCGGAAATCTGCGAGGATCTTTCGGAAGAGGAGCGCGAGGAGCTTCTGCGCACCATGACGCGCATCAATTCTTATTTTCAGACGAAATTGTGATTTCTTTAAGTTTATTTCAATGATTTGTGCGGCAAATCATCAGGGAACCCCTTGATAGGGTTCCCCGGAGTTCATCGTCCACCGGACGATAAACTCTCCCCTCCTGACTTTCTCGAAGAAAGTTTAATCAAAGACTTTTAACAAATATTCACTTTAACAAGGTTATTATATTGCCTTTACGGCGCTGCCGAAATTTTTTCGGCCGGAAAGGAAAGAAAACTATGAGCTTTAAAATTTTAGGTACAGGCAGCTACGCGCCGGAGCATGTTGTGACGAACGACGACCTCTCTGCGCTTGTAGACACCAACGATGAATGGATCACACAACGCATCGGCGTGCGCTCCCGCCACATCAGCGAGACGGAAACGAATGTAGATATGGCGGTGAAAGCGGCCGAGCGCGCGCTGGAAAACGCGGGCATCTCTGCCGATGAGCTCGACCTCATCATTGCAACGACCATCACGGGCGACACGCTTTCTCCGGGCACGGGATGCATGGTGCAGAACCGCATCGGCGCGCACTGCCCGGCGTTTGACCTTGCGGCGGCCTGCAGCGGCTTCCTCTTTGCGTTGGAAACGGCGGCGGGCTTCCTTTCCCGCGGCGCGTATAACCGCGTGCTTGTCGTCAGCGCAGAGCGTATGAGCGGTATCATCGACTGGACAGACCGCGGCACGTGCTGCATCTTCGGCGACGGCGCGGGCGCGGCGGTGCTCGGCAAGGGCGACGGCCTTGTGGCCTCTCACCTGATGACAAAGGGCGGCGACGACGTAATCACAATTCCGACGCGCTATGACCGTTCCCCGTGGTACAAAAATGAGATCAGCGAGATTACGTCCGTACACATGAACGGCCGCGAGACGTACAAATTCGCCGTTATGGCGATGTCCGACAACATCAAGGATCTGATGGCTTCGGCGGGCGTTGCGGGCGAAGACGTGGCGCTTGTCATTCCGCATCAGGCAAATTACCGCATTATCAACGAAGCGCGACGCAGAATCCCCGACATTGCGCCGGAGAAGTTCTGCATCAACATCGACCGCTACGGCAACACGTCTTCCGCGAGTGTGCCGATCCTCTTAGATGAGATGAACCGCGCGGGCAAGATTCACGAGGGCGACCTCATCATTCTGGCGGCATTCGGCGGCGGTCTTTCCGCAGGCGCCATGATCATCCGCTGGTAAAAACACGACATACAGTCAAAAATAAAGAAAAACCGAAACGTTTTCAACAGGCAAAAGCCGGAAAGGGGAAAACATTATGATCTCAACACCGATTTGTGACATGCTTGGCATTCGCTACCCGATCTTTCAGGGCGGCATGGCTTGGATCTCGGACGGCAAATTAGCAGGCGCCGTTTCCGAAGCGGGCGGCCTTGGCATTATTTCCGCTATGAACGCAAACGCAGAGTACCTGCGCGAGCAGATTAAAATTGCAAGAGAACTGACCGATAAGCCCTTTGGTGTGAACATCATGCTGATGAGCCCGTTCGCGGACGAGGTGGCAAAGGTGGTCGCGGAGGAAAAAGTGGCGGTCGTAACGACCGGCGCGGGTAACCCCTCCAAATATATGAAAGACTGGCTTGCGGCCGGCATTAAGGTTATCCCGGTCGTGGCATCCGTCAGCATGGCACGTCTGATGCAGCGCGTGGGCGCCTGTGCGGTCATTGCGGAGGGCGGCGAAAGCGGCGGCCATATCGGCGAAACGACCACCATGGCACTTGTGCCGCAGGTGACGAGCGCAGTGACGATTCCGGTCATCGCGGCGGGCGGCATCGGCGACGGCCGCGGCGTGGCGGCAGCATTCATGCTGGGCGCTGTGGGCGTGCAGCTCGGCACGCGCTTCCTGGTTGCAAAGGAGTGCGGCGTGCACCAGAACTACAAAAACAAGGTCTTAAAGGCCAATGATATTGCGACGATGTCTACCGGCAAGCGTCTCGGTCACCCGGTGCGCAGCATCAAGAACCCGTACACAAAGGAATATTTTAAGCTTGAGTACAGCAATATTTCCGACGAGGAGCTTGAAGCGTACGGCAGAGGCTCTCTGTACCGTGCGGCCGTGGAGGGCGACGAAAAGACCGGCTGCTTCCTTGCGGGCCAGATCGCCGGCATGGTGAACAAAGAGCAGACCGCAAAGGAGATCATCGAAGAGATCTTCACGCAGGCGGAAGACGTGCTGAAGGGGGCGACCAAATGGGTAAAGTAGCCTTTGTTTTCTCCGGTCAGGGCGCACAGTACAGCGGCATGGGCAAGTCCCTTTATGAGCACAGTGCGGCGGCGAAGAACGTGTTTGACACGGCGGAGAGCATCCGCCCCGGCACGAAGAACCAGTGCTTCTCCGGCACCTTGGAGGAGATCAGCATCACGAAAAACACGCAGCCGTGCCTGTTCTGCGTTGACCTTGCGGCGGCAGAAGCGCTGCGTGAAGCGGGCATCACGCCCGACATGACGGCGGGCTTCTCGCTCGGCGAAGTGGCGGCGGTGACGTTTGCGGGCATCTTTACAACGGAAGAGGGCTTTTCGCTCGTCACAAAGCGCGGCGAAGCGATGCAGGCGGCAGCCGAGCAGGCAGACAGTGCCATGGCGGCGGTTTTGAAGCTGCCGAACGAAAAGGTTGAGGAGCTGTGCCGCATGCACCAGAGCGTGTTCCCGGTAAACTACAACTGCCCGGGTCAGCTCGTCGTGGCGGGTCTGAAAACGACTTTGCCGGATTTCCTTTCCGACGTTGCCGCAAACGGCGGCAGAGCCGTACCGCTGAATGTGAGCGGCGGCTTCCATTCTCCGTTTATGGAGAGCGCTTCTGCGCGTCTGCACGACGTTTTGGAGACGATGGACGTGAAGGAGCCGACTGTGCCGGCCTACGCGAACTACACGGCGGAGCCGTACACGAAAGAAACGGCAAAAGAACTGCTGACACAGCAGGTGGCACACCCGGTGCGCTGGCAGCAGACCGTTGAAAAAATGATTGAGGCGGGCGTGGATACGTTTGTTGAAGTGGGCGCAGGCAAAACGCTGTGCGGCCTCATCAAAAAGACGAGCCGCGCGGTGAAGGTATATAACGTGGAAGACGCGGAGACGCTTTCGGCAGCGGTGCAGGCGATCCGTGCAGAAGGAGAAAACGCATGAGCTTAAACGGCAAAACGGCGCTCGTTACGGGCGCATCCAGAGGCATCGGCCGCGCCATTGCGCTGCGCCTTGCCGAAGACGGCGCGAATGTGGCGGTCATCTACGCAGGCAGCGCCGATAAGGCCGAAGCTGTTGTGGACGAAATCACGGCGCTTGGCGTAAACGCAAAAGCATACCGGTGCAACGTGGCGGATTCCGCCGCAGTGAACGAAACCGTGAAAGCGGTGACGAACGACCTCGGCAAGATCGATATTCTCGTCAACAACGCGGGCATCACACGCGACGGCCTGATGCTGCGCATGAAGGACGAGGATTTTGATGCGGTGCTCGACACGAATTTGAAGGGCGCGTTCAACATGATTCGCGCGTGCTATTCCGGCTTCATCCGCAAGAAAAGCGGCAGAATCATCAACATTTCCTCCGTTTCCGGCATTATGGGCAACGCAGGGCAGGCGAATTATTCCGCTTCAAAGGCGGGCGTCATCGGCCTGACGAAATCCGTGGCGCGCGAACTCGCTTCCCGCGGCATCACCTGCAACGCAGTGGCGCCGGGCTTTATCCAGACGGACATGACAGAAAATCTCGGCGACAACAATCCGCTTTTAAACAGCATCCCGCTGGGCAGAATGGGCAAGCCGGAGGATATTGCGGCGGCAGTGGCGTTTTTGGCTTCCGACAGCGCGGCGTACATTACGGGCGAAGTGCTGAAGGTAGACGGCGGTTTGGCTATTTAAAACCTGTGAACTTTGAGATTTTACGGGCTTGAAAAAGTTCTTATGGATTAAGTTTTCAACGTAAAAAGATAAATCGGTTCAAAACTTTCAAGAGAAAGGAGTGCTTCCGTTTCGGAAGCCTGAAAAATATGGAAAGAAGAGTAGTTATCACGGGTCTCGGCGCAGTTACCCCGATCGGCAACGATGTGGATACGTTCTGGGAAAACCTGAAAGCCGGCAAGTGCGGCATCACGAAAATCACGAAGTTTGACTCCACGGACTTTAAAGCGCATGTGGCGGCGGAGGTCAAGGATTTTGACCCGCTGCTGTACATGGATAAGGGCGAAGTGCGCAAGAACGATCCGTTCTCTCAGTTTGCCATCGCGGCGGCAACGCAGGCGGTGAACGACAGCGAGATCATGGGAAAGATCGACCCGGAGCGCTTCGGCGTGTATTTCGGTTCCGGTATCGGCGGCATCCAGACGTTCTCCAATCAGGTGACGGCGCTGAACGAAAAGGGCCCGCGCCGCGTTTCCGCGTACTTTATCCCGATGCTCATTGCCAATATCGCGGGCGGCAACATCGCCATTAAGTTCAACGCGCAGGGCTCCTGCCTGCCGATCACCACGGCGTGCGCGACGAGCAACAACGAGATCGGTGAAGCGTACCGCGCCATTAAGCACGGCTATCTCGATGCCATCATCGCCGGCGGCGCGGAAGCAGCTATCGTCCCTGTGGGCGTGGCGGGCTTCGGCAATATGACGGCGCTGACCACCTGCCCCGACCCGGAAGACGCTTGCTGCCCGTTTGATAAGCGCAGAAGCGGCTTTGTCATGGGCGAGGGCGGCGCGGCGCTCATTCTCGAAGAATATGAGCACGCAAAGGCGCGCGGCGCGAGAATGTACGCGGAGATTGTGGGTTACGGCGCTACGGATGACGCGCACCACATGACTGCCCCGGATCCGGAGGGCAACGGCGGCGCAAGAGCCATCCGCATGGCATACGAAGAAGCGGGCGCGGACCTTGCAAACGAGAAAATTTACATCAACGCGCACGGCACCAGCACGCCGCTCAACGAGCGCAGTGAGACGCTGGCCATTAAAAAGGCGTTCGGCGAGCACGCATATGACGTTGTCATCAGCTCTACAAAGTCCATGACGGGCCACATGTTGGGCGCGGCCGGCGCGGTGGAGGCCATTGCTTCCACGCTGGCGGTGAAAGAGGGCATCGTTCCGCCGACCATCAACTACAAAGAGCCGGACCCGGACTGCGACCTTGACGTCTGCCCGAACGAAGCGAGAAAGGTTGACCTTGACCTCGCCCTGTCCGTTTCCCTCGGCTTTGGCGGCCACAACGCTTGTATTGCAATTCGCAAGGTTTTGTAGTAAAATATAGGGTACGACACCGCAGGGCATCTGCGGGAATACCCGGATAAATACCGCTTGATTCAACGGAGGGACGTTTGTGAATATTAAAGACATTGCGGCTTTGGCGGAGATCGTCAAGCAGAACGAGCTGACGAAGCTGGAAATAAACGGCGAAAATATCGTCATTGAGCGCGCCGCGCAGGTCGTGCAGGCGGCGCCAATCCTGAATGCCGTGCAGCCCGCCGTGCCGGAGCAGATGCACACGACGGAGCCCATTGCGGAAGTGAAGGAGAAAGAGGGCGTTTATGTAAAAAGCCCTGCCGTAGGCGTGTTTTACGCCGCGCCGTCTCCGGACAGCAAGCCGTTCGTCGCCGTGGGCGACACGGTGCACAAGGGCGACACGCTCTGCATCATTGAGGCCATGAAGCTGATGAACGAGATCAACAGCGAAATGGACGGCGAGATTGCCGAGATTTGCGTCGGCAACGGGCAGGTCGTCGAATACGACCAGCCGTTGTTCCGCATTATTTAAGATGAAAAGCTCCCGGAGCGCCGCCAAAAAAATGCGCGTCCCCGGGATTTTTCCGTGGAAAGGAATACGTTAGATGAACAAGGAAGAGATCAAAAAGATCCTGCCGCACCGCGAGCCGATGCTCCTCGTAGACGAAGTGGAGCTCATTGACGGCAAAGCGTTCGGCAAGTGCTACATCCGCGGTGACGAATACTTTTTGCAGGGCCATTTTCCGGGCAACCCCATCGTGCCGGGCGTGATTCAGTGCGAAATGCTGGCGCAGAGCGCCTGCGTGCTGCTCGCAGACGGTGCATCGGAGGGCATGACCCCGGTGTTTACGAGCCTCGATAAGGTGAAGTTTCGCGGCATGGTGAAGCCCGGTGATACGCTGGAGACCGAGTGCGAGCTTGTGCGTCAGCGCGGCATGTTCTATTTTGCAAAGGGTACGGGCCGCGTAAACGGCAAGGTTTGCGTTTCGGCAGAGTTCTCGTTTGCGCTCGTCAAGGCGTAAGCCCGGCGGAAAGGAACAGGCTATGTTTACGAAACTGCTTATCGCGAACCGCGGCGAAATCGCGGTGCGCATTATTCGTGCCTGCAAGGAAATGGGCATCCGCACCGTGGCGGTGTATTCCAAGGCGGACGCGGAGTCTATCCACGTGGCGCTGGCCGATGAAGCCATCTGCATCGGCGAGGCGGCGGCGAAGGACAGCTATTTGAATCAGGAGCGCATCATCAGCGCGGCCATTGCGTCGAAAGCGCAGGCTATTCACCCCGGCTACGGCTTTTTGGCGGAAAATGCTTCGTTTGCGAAGCTGTGTAAAAAGTACGGCATCGCGTTTGTGGGCCCGTCCGGCGAACTCATCGACCGCATGGGCGATAAGGACGCCGCACGCAGACTGATGAAAGCGTCCGGCGTGCCGATTATTCCGGGCAGCGGCATTTTGGAAAATGTCGACGAAGCAAAAAAGGCGGCAAAGGAGATCGGCTACCCCGTCATGTTAAAAGCATCGGCAGGCGGCGGCGGCAAGGGCATTCGACTTGTAAAGACCGAGGACGAGCTGGAGCAGGCGTTTAAAACGGCATCAAGCGAAGCGCAGCAGGCGTTCGGTGACGGTCGCATGTACATGGAAAAATACATTTACCCGGCAAAACACATAGAAGTGCAGCTGCTCTGTGACGAGCAGGGGCACGTGGTGTGCCTTGGCGAGCGCGAATGCTCCATTCAGCGCAATAACCAGAAGCTGATTGAAGAATCCCCCTCGCCCGGTGTGACAAAGGAAAAGCGCGCCGAGCTGTTTGAGGCGGCGACGAAAGCGGCGAAAGCCGTGGGCTATGTGAACGCCGGTACGGTGGAATTTTTGATGGACCGCGACAAGAATTTCTATTTTATGGAAATGAACACGCGCCTTCAGGTAGAGCATCCGGTTTCGGAGCTCGTCACCGGCAAAGACATTGTAAAGTGGCAGATCCGCATTGCAGCGGGTGTAGAGCTTGACTGCACGCAGGCAGACATTAAAGTGCGCGGCGCGGCGATCGAATGCCGCATCAACGCGGGCGGCGTGGGCAAAGTGAATTTCCTGCACATTCCGTCCGGCCCGTGGGTGCGCTTTGATACGTTCTTATATCAGGGCTACGAGGTGCCGCCGTTTTACGATTCCATGCTCGGCAAGATGATTGTGTTTTCTTCGACAAGAGAAGAAGCGATACGCAAGATGCAGTCCGCCTTGTGCGAGCTTGTCATCGGCGGTTTGCCGAACAACATTGAAGATCAGATCGATATTATCCGCGACCCCGTTTTCCACAGCGGAGATTATTATACGGACTTCATCAAAAACCGTGAGGGCTGAGGAAGTTCATTTACCGAAGGGAGTAGACCGTTATGAATTTGATGGGTCTGTTCCGCTCGCCCCAGAATGAGCTGGAAAAGGGCGGAAAACAACTGAAAAACCCGCAGGAGGAGCAGCACGAGATCACAATGACATGCCCGAAGTGCGGCACGCAGACCCCGGTCTCCGAGCTTTGGGACGACCTGAACGTCTGCCGCTGCGGCCACCATTTCCGCATGACGGCACGCCAGCGCATCAGCTTTTTGGCGGACGACGATACGTTTACAGAGCTCGATGCCGACATGACGAGTCATGACATTCTGGAGTTTCCGAATTACGAAAATAAACTGAAAAGCGCGCGCCTTGCGACCCGAGAAAAGGAAGCCGTTGTCTGCGGCACCGCAAAGGTAATGGGCGAAGACTGCGCCGTGTTCTGTATGGATCCGCATTTTATGATGGGCAGCATGGGCACGGTTGTCGGCGAGAAGATCACGCGTTTGTTTGAGTACGCCACAGAGCACCGTCTGTCTGTTATCGGCTTTACGGCGGCAGGCGGCGCCAGAATGCAGGAGGGCATTTTGTCTTTGATGCAGATGGCGAAAACGAGCGGCGCGGTACGCCTGCACAGCGATGCAGGGCTCTTTTATCTCACCGTGCTGACCGACCCCACAACGGGCGGCGTGACGGCGAGCTTTGCCATGGACGGCGACATCATCATGGCGGAGCCTGATGCAATGGTCGGTTTTGCCGGTGCGCGTGTCATTGAACAGACCATCCGCAAAAAGCTGCCGGAGGGATTCCAGCGTGCGGAGTTCCTTTTGGAGCACGGCTTTATTGATCTCATCACGCCGAGAAGCCGGCAGCGTGAAGTGATCGCGCGGCTCCTGCGTCTGCACAACGAGGGCAAACAGGATGCCTGCGTACAGCAGGCGGATGCAGGTGAGACAAAGGAGGCTGAAGCATAATGGCAACGGCATACGAAAAGGTTCAGCTTGCTCGCGGCAAGGGACGCCCGAGCGGCCTCAGCTTCATTCAGAATATTTTCCCGGATTTCATTGAGCTGCACGGCGACCGCCGCTTTGCGGATGACCCCGCGGTCATCGGCGGCATCGCGACGCTCGGCGGCCGCGCGGTGACGGTCATCGCCATCGAAAAGGGAGCAGACACAAAGGATAAGGTCTACCGCAACTTCGGTTCGCCGAACCCGGAGGGCTACCGAAAGGCGCTGCGCCTGATGAAGCAGGCAGAGAAATTCCATCGCCCGGTGATTTGCTTTGTGGATACCTCCGGCGCGTTCTGCGGCATCGGCGCAGAGGAGCGCGGGCAGGGACAGGCCATTGCCGAAAACCTTGTGGAAATGATCGGACTGAAAACGCCGGTCATCTCGATTTTGGTCGGTGAAGGCGGCAGCGGCGGCGCACTTGCGCTGGCGGTTGCGGACCGTGTGTGGATTTTGGAGAACGCCGTGTATTCCGTCGTTTCCCCGGAGGGCTGCGCGAGCATTCTCTGGAAAGATGCAAAGAAAGCGAAGGAAGCCGCAGAGTGCCTGCATCTTACCGCGCAGGACATGGAAAAGCTTGGCGTTGTGGAACGCGTCATCAGTGAATCCGGCAAAACGAAGGCGGAGCTTTTCAGCCGAGTGAAAGAGATGCTTGCCGTGCAGACGGACGAGCTGTGCAAAAAAGACACCGAGACGCTTTTAAAAGAGCGGTATGAGCGGTTTAGAAAATATTAAAACACAAAAAAATCAAGACCGACGAAAACGCTGTGGTTTTCGCCGGTCTTTTCATGTTCCGAAAAATCGGTGGTTTTAGGAACACACCGTATTATTCCCCAAACACATGCTTCACGTTTTCCTGCTCGAACTGTTTGTTGTAGAGATCGGCGTAGTAGCCTTTGTTTTGAAGCAGCTCTTCGTGCGTACCCTGCTCGATGATCTTGCCTGCGCGGACAACCAAAATAAGGTCGGCGTGGCGGATAGTTGAGAGGCGGTGCGCAATGAGGAACGAGGTTCGGTTTTCAAGCAGCGTCGAAATGGCGTGCTGAATGAGCTCTTCGGTTTTGGTATCGATGGACGCGGTGGCTTCGTCTAAGACGAAGATGCGCGGGTCGGCCAGCACGGCTCTTGCAAACGAGATGAGCTGCTTTTCGCCGGTGGACAGCTGGTCGCCGCCCTCGCCGACGTCGCTGTCGTAGCCGTTTTCCATGTGCATGATGGCGTCATGTGCACTGACGAGCTTTGCAGCGGCCTCAATCTCCTCGTCCGTCGCGTCTAAGCGGCCGTAGCGGATATTATCGCGCACGCTGCCGGAAAAGAGGTGCGGCGTTTGCAGCACGTAGCCGATGCTGGAGTGCAGCCACAGCATGGAGCGCTCGCGATAATCCTTGCCGTCAATGAGGATGCGGCCCTCAGTGGGCTCAAAGAAGCGGCAGGCAAGGTTGACGAGCGTGCTTTTGCCCGCGCCCGTTTCGCCGACAATGGCGACCGTGGTGCCGGCGGGAATATCGAGCGAAAAATGTTCTAAGACGTTTTCTACGCCGTCCGGGTAGCGGAACGTCACGTCGTCAAACGTGATGTGACCCTGAATCGGCTCCCAGTTTTCTCTTTTCGGGTCGAATACGGTGCCGTATTTTTCAATGACTTCAGGCGTATCTTTGATGAGCGGCTCGCGCTCCAAAAGGGCGGAGACACGCTCAATGTTGACCTGCGTGGAAATAAAATTCGAGATGGTGCGCGCAAGCTGCTGTACCGGGTCGGCAATAATCAAAGCATAGTTGATGAACACGGTCATTTCGCCGACGGTGATGTCGCCGAACAGCACCATGTTGCCGCCCTGATTCAGGACCATCGCGACGCCGATGGCGGTCAGAAAGCTGATGATCGGAATATACACGGCATTTAACCGCACGGCGCGGATCGTTGTGGAGCGCATGTCTTCCGCGACTTTTTCGAACGCTTTGTCGTTCTTTTCTTCGATGACGAGCGTTTTGGATGTTTTTGCGCCGGAGATGCCTTCGTTATAATGACGGGTGACCTCGGCATTGATGGCGCGCACGCGGCGGTTCACTGCCAAAATTTTCTTCTGGAACACGACCGTGATGACGGCGATGATCGGGATAATCGCGATGAGGATGAGTGCGAGCTTCCAGTTGACGAACAGCATGATGACAACGCAGCCGAGCACGTACATGGAGCTCCAGAAAATATCCACAAGGCTCCACGCCAAAACCGTGCCGATCTTGCCGGTATCGCTCATTAAACGCGCCATAATGGTGCCGACGGGCGTTGTGTTGTAGTAGGAAAAGTCGAGCGTCTGCAAATGGTCGAAAAGCTTGCGCTTTAAGTCGCGGCCTAAGTACATTTCAACCTTTAAGGCGTAGATTGCCATTAAAATGGTTGTAATGGTCTGCACGACGACCATGGAAAGGTAAACGGCCGTGAAGGGAATGAGGCCTTCCGTCGTGCGCGGCTCGATGAAATTATCCACGGCGTAGCCGGAAAAAAGCGGCTGCACCATGTCAAAACAGGCGCCGAGGATCATCAGTGCGATGATTAAAATCATCTGCCACTTATACGGGGCAAGGAACGGAAGCAGCTTTGCCCACGTTTGTAAGGATTTGTTTTTGATTTTCATATCGGTAAATACCCCGTGCGCGGCTTAAGTAGCCGAGCGCTGTGTGTCGTAAATGCGTTTATAGATGCCGTCTTCCTTCGAGAGCGTTTCGTGCGTGCCGCGCTGCACGATGCGACCCTTATCCATGACAATGATCTGGTCGGCATTCATGATGGTCGTGATGCGGTGGGCGATCAAAATCGTTGTGCCGCGCACGTTTTTGTTGATGGATTCGCGAATCTTCGCGTCGGTTTCCATATCCACGGCGGAAAGAGAGTCATCGAAAATTTTGATCGGCGTGTTCTGCATGAGCATACGGGCGATGGCAACGCGCTGTTTCTGACCGCCGGAGATCGTCACGCCGCGCTCGCCGATCTGCGTATCGTAGCCTTCGGCAAAGCGGTCGATGGTGTCGTCGATGACGGCAAGGCGGGCATACTTGCGCACGCTTTCAATATCGTGGCGATTGGAACCGTCCGAAATGGTGTCCTTAAAGCTTTTCGAGAACAGGAACGGTTCCTGCAAAACAATGCCGATATTGCCGCGCAGGTGCGAAAGCGCGATGTTGCGGATATCCACGCCGCCGATGGTGATCTCGCCGGAGCCTTCCGGCAGCTCGTATAGGCGGTCTAAAAGGTAGGTCAGCGTGCTTTTGCCGCTGCCCGTGGAGCCCAAAATGCCGAGCGTGGTGCCTGCGGGAATTTTGAGGTCAATGTCATGCAGCACTTCGCCGGAAGTGCCGTAGGAGAAGTTGACGTGCTTAAACACAATGTCGCGGTCCATGGGCGGGGTAACGGGGGTTTCCGCATCCTTTTCCGGCTCCGCGTCGAGAATTTCAAAAATACGCTTGGAGCTGATGCCGGTTTTTGAAAGCTCGCTCAAAAGACGACCGAGGCTGCGTGTAGGCCACACAAGCATGGAATTGTACGCGACGAACGCGAGGTATTCGCCCTCCGTGATGGCGCCGTCCACGACGAACACGATGCCGGCGGCGATGATCGTCAACACCTGAATGCCGGAAAGCAAATCGCCGATGCCCCAGTTGACGCCCATCACGTGGCCGAGGCGTACCCAGAGGTCGGAGAAGAGGTCGTTCTGCTTATTGAATTTATCTTTTTCAAAACGCTCGCGGCCGAACGCGCGCACCACGCGCACGCCGGTCAGGTTTTCCTGCACCATGGCGGTCAGCTTGCCTTCGGCTTCATCCGCAATGCGGAAGCGGTCTCCCACGATGACGAAGAAGATCATGGAATACCCCACGACGATCGGGATAAAAATAAAGGCGATAAGCGCGAGCTTTGCGTTCATGGAGAACATCAGGGCGAGTGAGACGACGATGAGAAACACCACGCGCACAAGCTCCATCATCTGGTCGTTGATAAAGTTGTGAATGAGGTCGACATCCTGCGTGCATCTCTGGATGATGTCGCCGGTCTGGTTTTTGTTGTGCCATGCGTAGGGCAGGCGCTGAATGTGCGAAAACAGCGTGTTGCGGATTTTCGTCACGGTGCCCTCGCAGCCCTTTGCCATATTCATGCGCGAAAGGTACGTGGAAATGCCCGCGAGCACCGCGAACAAAAGCGACGCCAAGGCGCATAGAATGAGATTTTGACGTAAGAAATCCCGCCCGCCCATGTTTTCGATCTGTGTTGCCAAAAACGAGGGGAGGTTGAACGGGGAGTCGTTGATGACGGAGTCTACCGTCACGCGGATGATCTGCGGTGTCATGTACCCGGCGAAGACCGAGATCGCCATGGTGAGCAGCGCCAGCACAAAATTGTGGCGCAGTCCCTTTGTAAAGGAGTAAAACCGCAGAATGGTCGTGCGTTTTTCCTTTTTCACAATATACCGGTTGCCTTTCCGGTGCGCATTTTGTCTAAACAAAAAAGGAGAAGTCGGCCACACCTCAAGCTGCTTCTTGCCCGCGCGGTTTCCCGACGGTATGGACATCTTTTTGCGCACCTCACACTGTGCCAGGTGTTTAGTATCGGCACAGAAAAACGGGTCGAAGCCAAAGCTTCGAGCCCTTCACAGCGTGTATGCCGCAAAAACCGCTTGTTTTGTGTCCCGCTGCCGAACGCCATGAACACACAGGTTTTTACGGTATGAGCCCGGAAACAGACACGGCTTTCCGATCCCATAGATAGTATGACGGCGATTTAACTTTAACATCACAGATACAAAAAGTCAATCGTGTTGAGCAAAAATTTTGTTAGAAAATATAAGTTTTGTGTGCGGCGGGCGTGCAACAAGGGAACCGAATAGACTTTTTAGCGCTAAATGGACTGAAAATTACAGTTTTGGGGGCGTCTGCGAAGAAAATTTACAAATACCCCCTTGCTATTTTGAAACATGCGGATTATAATATGAATATATCTGGTATTGAAAACCATATAAAAGAAAAATAAAAAACAGTTTTAAAATAAAGAACCGGGGCAGGTTCCCGGAGAAAGGGTGAAACGTATGGATATGCAGACGGCATACGCCGGTTACGGTGCAAGAAAGGTGTGGCATAAGGAAGACAGGATGCGGCTGTCTTTGCCGCTGTATTCGCTAGGGGAAGAGATCTTCTCCGCTGTGTCACACGGTGTGGGCGCGCTGTTCGGTGCGGCGGCGCTCGTTATGTTATTGTGGTTCTGCGAAAAGAGTCTTGTGAACGTCGTCAGCGTCAGCATTTTCGGCGGCACAATGATTTTGCTCTACACGGTCTCCACCCTTTACCACGCATTGAATGTGAACCGCGCGAAAAAGGTGTTTCGCGTGCTCGACCACTGCACAATCTATCTGCTCATCGCAGGCACATATACGCCCATCACGCTGTGCTGCATTGAGGGCAGGCAGGGCATCGTCATGTTCGCGGCCGTGTGGGCTGCGGCGGTGCTGGGCATTATTTTAAACGCCGTCGATATGGAGAAATTCAAGGTCGTTTCGATGATCTGCTACCTGATGATGGGCTGGGTCGTCGTACTGGCGTTTAACACGGTCGCGGCAAAAATGCCGGGTGTCGGATTAAACTGCCTCATCGCGGGCGGCGTGGCGTACACCGTAGGCGCGGTGCTGTACGGCCTCGGCAAAAAAGTGCCGTACATGCACGCCGTGTGGCACCTGTTTGTCTTAGCCGGCAGCGTGCTGCATACGCTGAGCGTGTTTACGGTAATTATTTGATAATTGACTTTTCTATAAAAATCACAAACCGAAAGGATTAAGCTGCATGAAGGTATCCGAATTTACATTTGATTCCAGCACGGCACATAACAAAATTTTCACCCGCCTGTATGAGCCGGACGGCGAACCGAAGGCTGTTTTGCAGATTTCGCACGGCATGGCGGAGCATAGTGCGTTGTATAAACCGTTTTGCGAATACATGGCGCAGCGCGGCTTTGTCGTTGTCATCAACGATCACCTCGGCCATGGCCGCAGCGTGACCTCCGGCGCGCTCTACGGGCATTTCGGCGAAAAGGGCGGCCTCTATAATGTCGTCGAGGATCAGCGCAATTTGCAGAGCATTATGCGTGAAAAATATCCCGAGCTGCCGTATTTTCTCATGGGCCACAGCATGGGCTCGTTCATCGCGCGCGAATTTGCGGCTGCCTACGGCAACTCCCTCACGGCAGTGGTATTCATGGGTACCAGCGCGGGCATTTCGACTGCCATGTGGAAGGCCGAGCGCACGTACCTCAATATGCTGAAAAAGGCAAAGGGCGCACGGGCGAAAATTCCGTCGCTCGAGAAGATCGCCACGGGCCCGTACAACAAGAAATTCAAGCCCAACCGCACAAATTACGACTGGGTGACGAGCAAGGAAGAGGAAGTGGATCGCTTTGTAAACGACCCGCTGTGCGGCTTCCCGCTCACGGTGCAGGGGTATATCGACCTCGGCACGCTTTTGTACGCCATCAACACCGACCAGTGGTACCGCCGTGTGCCGAAAGACCTGCCGATTTTGCTCATCTCCGGCGAAAACGATCCCGTGGGCGATATGGGCAAGGGCGTGCGCCGTGTGTTTGATAAATTGAATAAGACCGGGCACGACGTGAAGCTGACGCTTTACCCGCGCATCCGCCACGCGCTCATCACCGAGATGAACAGTGCTCAGGTCTACGAAGACCTGTATGCTTTCTTCTCGTCGCACCTGCCGAAGGCGGAAGAGCCGGTTTACGAAAAAGAGACGAAAGCAGAGCCTAAAGTTTCCACAGAAACGGAAAAATCCGTTGAAAATCCTGCTGCGGAAGAAGAAAAAGAGACCGAAGCGGCAGCCGCCGAAAAATACGACGACATGCCGGAAGAAAACGCAGAGCTTCCCGTGATTTGAAAATAGAAAAGCCAAGCGGAAAGTCGCCTTTGCACCGACGTACATGATCGGGCAGGGGCGGCTTTTTGCATAAGAAAATCTTTTTCCGCGTATACATAGCGCGAAGGAGGGATCGGGATGTACGGTGTTTTGAGCTTGCGTTCGCATCGCGTGCCGAGCGTCGGTGCGTTCTATCGCTTGTTGCCCGCGTGGCTGCGCAGAACGGCGGCCGCAGCGCTGACGCTCGGCACCATCGGGGCGCTCGGTGCGATCTTAACGGTCATGGCGGAGGACCCCGGCGTGCGTGTACCGGTCATCATGTATCACGCCGTTATGGACGACGCGTCGCGCCTTGGCAAATACGTCATTTCGCCGGAGGAGCTCGAAAGCGATTTTAAGTGGCTTTCGGAAAACGGCTATACGGCAATTTTATCCGAAGACCTCATAAACTACACGGAAAACGGCGCCGCGCTGCCTGAAAAACCGATTTTGCTGACATTTGACGACGGGTATTACAATAACTACTTATACGCTTATCCCACCGCAAAGCGGTATGGCATGAAATTTGTGCTTTCGCCCATCGGAAAATACGCCGACCTCTACACCGAAACGCCGGACAAAAGCCCGTACTATGCGCACTGCACATGGGATATGCTGCGCAAAATGCAGTCTTCCGGCGTGGTGGAAATTGCGAACCACACGTATGACCTGCACAGCTCGGACGGTGCGCGGCTCGGCACAAAGCAGCTTTCCGGGGAATCTCTGGAAGACTACACGAAGCTTCTCACCGAAGACGTGACGCTTTTTCAGCAGAAAGCAGAAGAAAACCTGCAAAGTAAGCCCGTTCTGTTTGCGTATCCGTTCGGCGCAGTGAGTAAGGGAGAGCCGGAGATCATCAAAAACCTCGGGTTTAAGGTCACGCTTTCGTGTGAGGAGCGTGTCAGCACCGTTACGCGTGCCCCGGAAAGCTTATATTACCTCGGCCGCTACCTGCGTCCCTCGGGTGTGAACAGCGAGTCGTTTTTTAAACACATTTTGAAAGCATGATGTAGGAGGGTTCTTATGCCGACAATCTATTTAAGCCCGTCCATTCAGCCGTACAATAAGTATTTGACAGAGGGCGATGAGCAGTACTGGATGAACCGCATCGCGGACGACATGGTGCCCATGCTGGAGCAAAACGACATCAACGTTGTGCGCAACACGCCGAACACGTCGCTTGGGCAGGCGATACGCGAATCGAACGCCGGGAATTACGATTTGCATTTGGCGTTGCACTCGAACGCCGGGCCGGCAAATTTGGCGGGGAAGCTGCGCGGGCCGGATGTGTACTATTATCCGTACAGCGCTTCCGGCAAGCGCGCGGCGGAGCTTATTGCCGATGAACTGCGGAAAATTTACCCCGACCCCGACCTTGTGAGCACAGTGGCGACGACACGTCTTGCGGAGATTACGAAAACGAGCGCGCCGGCGGTCCTCGTAGAGATCGCGTACCACGACAACGCCGAGGACGAAGCGTGGATTAGAAATAATATCACTGTGATTGCCGAAGCGCTTACCCGCGCAGTGTGTGCGTACCTTGAGATGAACTGCGCGCTGTGAACGAGAGCTTCTCGGCGTTTGTCCGTGTTTTGACAGCGGTTTTGTGGGGGCCGCACGTGCTGCTTTTGATTTTGCTTGCGGGCGTGTGGTTCACGCTGCGCGGGCGGTTCATGCAGGTGACAAAGCTGCCGGGCATGACGCGCGGGGCATTGTGCGGCACGCAGCGCTGCGGGGGATTTTCCGCATTTCAGTCCTTGACGGCGTCGCTTGCCGGCTCGCTCGGTACGGGGAATATTCTGGGTGTTGCGGCGGCAATCCTGGTCGGCGGCGCGGGCGCGGTCGTCTGGATGTGGATTGCGGCGTTTTTCGGCATGATGACCGTATATGCCGAGGGCGTTTTGGCGGCAAAATTCGGCACGAAAAACGCCCCCGGCGCGATCGGCTATGTGCAGAAGGCGTTCGGGCGGCACGGCGCAAAAATTTATGCCGCAGGCTGTGTGCTTTCGGCGCTCGGCATGGGCACCATGGCGCAGACCGGCGCGGCATCGTCGGTGCTGGTGCCCATGGGTGTGCCGCGCGTGCTTGCGGGCGTTGTGTTTGCGGGGCTTTTGCTCCTTTGCGTGCGCGGCGGTCTGCCGAAAGCCGTGCGCGTCACGGAAAAGCTTGTGCCGTTCATGGCGGGGCTGTTTTTGGCGTTGTGCGCCGCGGTGCTCCTTCTGCGCGGAAGCCATATCCCCGGCGCGGTGCGGAATATGCTGAAAGGTGCGTTTTCGCTGAAAGCCGGTGCGGGCGGCGTATGCGGCATAATTTTAGCCATGCGTGAGGGCATTTCACGCGGGGTGTTCACAAACGAAGCGGGCCTTGGCAGCGGTACATTCGCGACGTTCCGCACGGAAAATAAGACCCCGGAGCAGATCGGTACACTCGGCGCTTTGCAGGTGTTTATCGACACAATCCTGCTGTGCACAATCACGGCGCTGTGCATGCTGGTGTCACCCGTGCGTGATTTTTCCCCGGAAGCGGCGCTTTCGGTGTTTTCGCTCGTTTTGGGGCGGTTCGGCGAGCTTTCTGCCGGCGTATGCGTGGCGCTTTTCGCGTTTGCATCGGTTTTGGCGTGGAGCTGCTACGGTATGGACGCGCTACTGTATTTATTGCCGAAAAAAGGCGCGGCGGAAAAGAGAATATACATGGCGTTTTCGGCGTTTTCCTGCTTTTTGGGGTGCATGTCGCCGTTTCTCGGCGTTTTAAATGTATGTGATGCGTTTAACGGCCTTATGGCGCTTTTGAACGTCCCGGCGCTTTTGGTTTTAACGCCGCAGATTTTTGCAAAACAAATTGCCCAAAAGCCAAAAAAGGTATAGATTTTTCTTCGACAAGATGTTAAAATACAAATAGAGAGAAAAGCGATGAATAGAGGGGCTTTTAACGGTTCGTTTAGCCTGTCTTTGCTGATCTCCAAAAACAACGAATATGCGTTTCAAAAAAACGCGATAAGGAGGAAATATTATGAAATTGATCCTTGCGATTGTCAGCAACGATGACAGCGGTGCGGTCTCTTCCGCACTGACAAGAGGCGGCTTCTCCGTCACAAAGCTCGCTACCACCGGCGGCTTCCTGATGGCCGGCAACACCACCTTCATCTCCGGTGTGGAAGACGAAAAGGTCGATGAAGTCATCGGTATCATCGCGAAGCATTCCCGCCGCAGAACGCAGGTTGTGCCCAGTACCTCCACCATGGATGTGGGCATGTACTCCTCTTTCCCGGTGGAAGTTACCGTGGGCGGCTCTACCATTTTCGTGCTGAACGTAGACCGTTTTGAGAAGGTTTAATGCAGTTTGAAGGTTTTGCGGGGAATGCGGCTCTGAAAACGGCGCTTTCGGCGGCGTTTTCGCGCCGCAGGCTGCCGCATACTCTTCTTTTACAGGGTGAAGCGGGGCTTGGCAAACGCACATTGGCGCAGATTCTGGCCCGCGCGGCGGTCTGCACATGTGAAGACCGCGATTTAGCGCCCTGCGGCGTATGCCCGGCGTGTATTCGCGCAAAAGCAGGCTCGCACCCGGATATCCGCATCGTTACGGGCAGCGGCAAATCGAACACGATTTCGGTCGCATCCGTCGATGAAGTCATCCGCGACGCATACAAAAAGCCGGAGGAAGCGGATATCAACGTCTACTGCATTTTTGCGGAAAATCCCATGCCGGAGATCACCCAGAATAAGCTTTTGAAGGTCATTGAAGAGCCGCCGACAGGCGCGCTTTTCATCTTTACGGTGCTTTCTGCGGACGCTTTGCTGCCGACAATCCGCTCGCGTGCACAGGTTTTCACCGTGCGCCCGCCGGAGGAAAGCGAAGCGGCGGTTTACGTGCAAAACAAGACCGGCATGCCCATGGAGGAAGCTGAAAAGCTTGCATCGTTGCACCGCGGCAACATTGGCAGAATGCTTTCGGACGGCGAAAACGGCCGCGCCGCAAAAGCGGAGCAAATGGCGGAAGACATTGCAAACGCACTCGTTTCCGGCACGGAGCATGACCTTTTGGCGGCGACCGCGCCGCTCATCAAAGACAAGCCCTTATTCCCGGAAAGCATGGAACGCTTGCAGCTTTTGCTGCGCGATGTGTGTCTGCTGAAAAACAATGTAAATGTGCAGGTGCCCGCGCGTGAGGTCTGCGACAAATTAAGACGCAAGCTGTCTTTAAAAGCGCTGATGGCGCTGTGCGAAATGACGGCAAAATACACGGAATACTGGCGGCGAAACGCGAACATGGCGCTGCTTGTAACGGCGCTGTGCGCCGAAATGAAAGAAACTGCGGGCAAATAAAGCCTGTTTTGAAATAAAAATCGTCCGTGTTGTCAAAATAACAATACGGATTTTCCCGGAAAGAAAGGAAGCCCTTTACGGGCTGTGGATATAAATATGGCAGAAGTAATCGGTGTTCGTTTTAAGAACATGGGCAAGGTGTATTACTTTGACCCGAACGGCGAGAAACTCTCCGCCGACGACCACGTCGTTGTAGAAACGGCGCGCGGCGTAGAGTGCGGCGAAGTGGCGATGGCCAACCGCGATGTTGCGGATGATTCCATTGTGCAGCCGCTCAAAAAAGTGATTCGCAAGGCGACAAAAGACGACCTGCGCCGCGTGGCGGAAAATGAACTGAAAGCAAAAAATGCGTTCACGCAGTGCGAAAAGAAAATTGCGGAGCGCGGACTCGAAATGAAGCTTGTCGACGTGGAGTACACGTTTGACAACAGTAAAATCCTCTTTTACTTCACGGCGGACGGCCGTGTGGACTTCCGCGAGCTGGTAAAAGACCTTGCGGGCATGTTCCGCACGCGCATTGAGCTGCGTCAGATCGGCGTGCGCGACGAAGCGAAGATGATCGGCGGCCTCGGCATCTGCGGCAGACCGTTCTGCTGCGGCTCGTTCCTCGGCGGCTTTCAGCCGGTCTCCATCAAAATGGCGAAGGAGCAGGGGCTTTCTCTGAACCCTGTGAAAATCTCCGGCACGTGCGGCAGACTGATGTGCTGCCTGAAATATGAGCAGGAGGCATACCTTGACCTGCTGCGTACCACGCCGAAGGTGAACGCTGTGGTTTCTACGCCGGACGGCAAGGGCGTTGTTATCGACCAGAACCTGCTTACCGGAAAACTGACCGTGCGGCTCGATAAGAGCCCGGACGCCGCGCCGAGCGTCTACAAAGTGAAGGACGTACGCGTGCTGAAAGACGGGCAGATCAAGCTGAATAAGAAGGAAATTGAGGAATTTAAGAAGCTGGAGAACTAAAAGTACCTGTATTTTGGCGGGCTTTTGTTACGTATCTGTAAAAAAGCAATTTTCGCTTGCATTTTCATGGATTTGTGTTAGAATGTAGGTATCAAATACATGGAGGTGTCCTAAAATGGCATATAAAATTACAGACGCTTGCATCGCTTGCGGCGCTTGCGCAGACGCATGTCCTGTTTCCGCAATCTCCGAGGGTGACGGCAAGTACGAGATCGACGCTGATACCTGCATCGAGTGCGGCGCTTGCGCTGACACTTGCCCGGTTTCCGCTCCGGAGCAGGCATAATCGCTGACATTGCGTAAAAGAGAGGGCTGCCCAAGCGGCAGTCCTTTTTCTTTTGCTGTTAAAAGTCTTTAGTCAAGTTTTCTTCGAGAAAACTTGCGGATATTAAAGGGCGGCGGTGCCGCCTTTTGGGAGACCCCCTAATTGGGTCTCCCACGAGGAAACAGTCCACCGGACTGTTTCCTCTCCCGTCCTGATTCTTGGCAGGCAAAAAGATTTCGTCGTCTGCGGACGACGATTTGGGGCGCTGCCCCAAGACCCCGCGACCTTTTTGAAAAAAGGTCGATCAAAAACTTTTGACCACGCTTATCGGAAGCTTGTGAGAATTCAACCAAAAGGAGAAAACCTGTGGAAAATCTGCACTGGGAGCCGCTTGCGCCTGCCTGCCGTGTACTCGTCAGCCGCGAGCACACGTTTAATACGGACACCATTTTGCTGGCGCATTTTGCCGCGCCGAAACACAAAGAGCGCTGCATTGACCTCGGCACGGGCTGCGGCACCATTCCGCTTTTGTGGCAGGCAAATTACGCCCCGCGGCACATCACGGCGGTGGAACTCGGCGAGCAGGCGTTTTCGCAGGCCTTGCGCTCCGTTTCGGAAAACGGGTATGAAGAAAACATCGAGGTCATTCGGGGGGATATACGGGAGATCAAAAAAATCATTCCGCACCCAACGTTAGATCTTGCGGCGTGTAACCCGCCGTATAAGGCCGTGGGCGCGGGGCTGCGCAACCCGGACGAACGCATGGAAAACGCGCGGCACGAGTGCACCTGCACGCTTGAAGATGTCGCGAAAGCGGGCAGAGACGTGCTGCGCTTCGGCGGCCGGTTTTGCCTATGTCAGCGCCCGGAGCGCCTTGCGGACGCAATGAATGTTTTTAGAAGCTACGGCTTAGAGCCGAAAAGGCTGCGGCTCGTACAGCAAAGGATAAACACCGCGCCGTCTCTGTTTTTACTGGAAGTGCGGCGCGGCGGCAAACCGGGGCTTTCCGTACTGCCGACACTTATTATAGAAGACGAAAACGGCGGATTTTCCGCCGAAATGCTGGAAATTTACGGGAATTACAAATTCGGTCACGAGGGAGGACGCGCAGATGGAAGAAAATAAACTGCTTCGCGGTGCATTGTATGTGGTGGGCACGCCCATCGGAAATTTGTCGGATTTTTCGCCCCGCGCGGCGGAGACCTTGGCGGCGGTGGATTTCATCGCGGCGGAGGACACGCGCGTCACGATGAAGCTTTTAAACCACTTCGGTATTAAAAAGCCGCTTGTAAGCTATTATGAGCACAACAAGGCCGAAAAGGGCGGGCGCATTGTAGACCGCATTTTGGCGGGCGAAACGTGCGCCATCGTCTCCGACGCCGGCATGCCGGCCATCTCCGACCCGGGCGAAGACCTTGTGGCGTTGTGCGCCGAGCACGACGTGCCGGTGCTTGTTGTGCCGGGCCCGAGCGCCGTCATTTCCGCGCTGGCGGTATCGGGACTGCCGACGGGCAGATTTACGTTTGAGGGCTTTTTGAGCGTCAATAAAAAGAGCCGTAAGGACCACTTGGAGTCCGTCAAAAACGAAGTGCGCACCATGGTGTTCTACGAAGCGCCGCATAAGCTGCCGTATACGTTAAGAGATATGGCGGAGGTATTCGGCGACAGACGCATCGCGCTTGTAAGGGAAATTACGAAAATCCACGAGGAGTGTGTGCGCACGACATTATATAAAGCCGCCGAATACTACGAGCAGAACGCCCCGAAGGGCGAATTTGTGCTCGTCATTGAGGGTGCGAAGGCGGAAGAACAGAAAGAAATGACGTTAGAGGATGCCGTAGAAGCCGCAAAAAAAGCGATGGAAAACGGCAGCTCCGCCAGCGACGCCGCTAAGGAGGCCGCAAAGCTCTCCGGATTTAAGAAAGGCGAAATCTATAAAGCGCTGATGAACTGACGAGCCCGCGGTAACGGCGGTTTAAAGCCTTTAGTCAAGTTTTCTTCAGAAAACTTGCGGGTGCGTAGGGCAGAGCCCTACGTCGCTTTCCGCAGAAAGCGAAATCTTTTTGCCTAACAAAAAACTAGGAAAGTAGGATTGAATGTCCGGGGGACGTTCAATCCGTAGGAAACCCAGTTGCATGGGTTTCCTAAAAGGCGGTTACAAACCGCCTTTCAAAAACCGAACAAGCCAAAAGAAAAGCACGCAGACTCGAAAGTTCTGCGTGCTTGAGTTTTTTATCTAAAGGGAACAATCAGGATTTAGAAGCGGGTGCGGGGTCGGCATCTGCGGCTTTCGGCGTGTCGTCTCCCTTGTGTCTCCAGTTCAGCCATGCGCAGAACGTGTAGAGAACGGGGAGAACGAGGTCGAGAATATAGGTGCAGATTTCCGGCATATTCGGCGCATCGCCGGTGAAGATTTCGTACAAAACATTGAAAAGAATGATGACGCCGGTAGCAAGGCCCAGAAAAAAGCACGGCTTCATGCTGTTCGGGCGGTCTGCACGGGCGTGGCCCATCAGTCCCGCAATGAGCAGCAAAACGGGCACAAGCATCGCGCCCGCAACGGACAGCACCGGCATAGAGGAATTAAAGTAAGCGGAAAGGTCGTATTCCTCCACGTATTTTCGGTCGATGAGGCACAGCAGAAGCGCCACAAGCGACGCTGCACCGTACAAAACGAACAGCACGCTGCAAATTTTAAGCGGAAGTTTCCCTTTTATCTTTATGGCCATGCGGCACGCATCCTTTTTTGGTTCGATTTTCTCGGAAAAAATTTTATAGTTTGATTTTACCTGCAACGCGTGAAAATTGCAACCGTTTTTCATGAACTTTCCGTATCAAAATAAAAGTTTTCCGAAAACAGTTGCATTCTCCGTTTGAATGTGCTATAAAAGATGTACGAACAACTTGAAGTTCATGATGGAGGTTTGTAAAGATGAAAAGCGAACGTATCCCCGTAAAATCCTTTTCCGCCGATAACGGTTTCATCGGCAAAATGCAGAAGCTCGTGCGCGAGGAGGTGCTGCCGTATCAGTATAATATCCTGAACGACGCCATCCCGGGTATCGAAAAGAGCCACGCCATTGAAAATATCCGCCTTGCAGCTGAAAAGCTGAGGGGCAAGGATGTAAAGCCGGACGAATTCTACGGTATGGTGTTCCAAGACAGCGACGTCGCAAAGTGGATCGAAGCGGCAGCCTATGCGCTTGCGGCGGGCGAAGACCCGGAGCTTGAAAAGGCCGTGGACGAGACCATTCAGCTCTACGGCGCTTCCCAGCACGAAGATGGCTATGTCGATTCCTATTTCACCGTGAAGTGTCCCGACAAAATGTGGACGAACATCTGCGATGCACATGAGCTTTACTGTGCAGGCCACATGATGGAGGCTGCCGTGGCGTATTATGAGGTCACCGGCAAGCGCGAGCTGCTCGACATCATGTCGAAGAATGCAGACTGCATTTACGAGCAATTCATGAAGAAAAACACGCGCGCCTTCCCGGGCCACCCGGAGGTGGAGCTCGCACTGATGCGTCTGTGGCGCGCCACGGGCAACGAAAAGTATAAGGAGCTTGCAAAGCACTTTGTAGACGTGCGCGGTCAGGCCCCGAACTATTTCGTGGAAGAAAAAAAGAACCGCGGCTGGAACGTTTGGGACGGCACGGAGGAGCTGAATACCGACTACACCCAGAGCACCCTGCCCGTGCGTGAGCAGAAGGACGCCGTGGGCCACGCCGTGCGTGCCGTGTACCTTTACACCGGCATGGCGGACGTCGCAAAGGAAACACAGGACGAGACACTGCTTGCTGCCTGCCGCAATTTGTGGGAGAGCATCACAAAGCGCCGCATGTACATTACGGGCGGCATCGGCTCCACGTTTATGGGTGAAGCCTTTACGGTCGATTATGACCTGCCGAACGACACCGTGTACGCCGAGACCTGCGCCTCCATCGGCCTGATGTTCTTCGCGAAGAAGATGCTTGAAAACGAGCACCGCGGCGAATATGCCGATGTGATGGAGCGCGCGTTCTACAACACCGTGCTCGCCGGCATGCAGCTTGACGGCAAGCGTTTCTTCTATGTGAATCCGCTTGAGGTCGTACCGGGCATTTCCGGCAAGGCCGTCACGCACCGCGCAGTGTTGCCCACCCGCCCGCAGTGGTATGCCTGCGCATGCTGCCCGCCGAACGTGGCGCGCATGGTGTCTTCCTTTGGCTCCTATGCGTACAGCGAAAATGAAGACACGTTCTTCATTGACCTCTATGCAGGCGGCACGGTGAAGACCGAAAAGGGCATCACGCTCACCTGCGAGACCGATTTCCCGCACGGCGGCACGGCAAAGTATACGATTAAGGGCGAAGCGGAAACGACGGTCGCTATCCGCATTCCGGCATGGAGCGAAAAGAGCTTGCTGACCGTAAACGGCGAAGCGGTTGACCTTAACACCGTGACAAAGGACGGTTACGCTTACATCACCCGCGCATGGAAAGACGGCGATACGCTTGCGCTCACCATGGATATGACCCCGCACGTTGTGTACGCCTCCGCAAAGATTGCGGCGGACAGCGGCAAGGTGTGTGTACAGCGCGGCGCGCTCGTCTACTGCGCAGAGGAAGTTGATAACGGCAAGGTGCTGCCGCTGTATGTCAAAGCCGGTGCAGAGCCGAAGGCGCTCGATTTCGAACCCGAAACGCTCGGCGGCATTGTGCCCGTAGAGATCGCAGGCTGCGCACAGCAAGACATCGACACGCTGTATTCCACAAAGGCTCCGAAATTTGTGGAAAAGACAATCCGCCTTATCCCGTATTACACATGGGCAAACCGCGGTGAAAACCAGATGCGTGTCTGGCTGCCGGTCAAATAAGAAACGCGTTTATATCGTCATAACAGAACAGAGAAAACCCGGTGCAGTCTGGATTCGGCTGCATCGGGTTTTGCTGTTTTGGAATTTTAGTCAATGGGATAAAATCAAGCTCAGTCAACAAACTTCATGCCGTGACCGTCCGTATAGATTGTGCCCTGCAAAAGGCGCACACCTTCTATGATGCCCCAAATCTCGGAGACGATGGCAAGCGTGCCGCAGCTGCAAACGGTGATGGCAAGCTGTGCAATGCCAAGGCCCGTTTTGCCGATGTAGAAGTTGTGCACGCCGAACACACCGAATAAAATGGCGAGCACACCGGCTGCAATGCGGCTTTTGGTGCCCTGCGGCGGGTCATACGGCTGTGCGTAGTTCTGCCCATACTGCGGCTGGCCGTTCGGGGCATAGTAGGTTTGCTGCGGGTTGTTATAATTTGCATTATTGGCGTTCGCCTGGTACTGCTCCGTGTAGCGCGGGGGGCGGTAGTCGCCCGCGCCCTCCTGCGGGGTGGGCTGCTGCGGCTGTGCGGTGTAGGCCGCATAGGTGTACTGCGGCGGCTGATACTGCGGCGGCTGATACTGCGGCGGCGTTGGCACCTCCGTTTTCGGTGCTTCCGGAGCAGCTTCTTCGGCTTTCGGCATATCGCAGCACGGTTCGTCTTTTGCGGCGGCTTCTGCCTGCTCCGCAAGGCGCTCGGCTTCGGCAAAGCTCTGCTCTACGGGATTCGTCAAGGTCGGCTCCGGCTTTGCGGCCTCCGGGGTGGTGTTTTTTTCGTCTGTCATAAAAATCTCCTTTCTCAGTCCTTCAGCTTGATGCCGTTTGCATCCATTTTGATCTTGCCTTCTAAGATCTGCACGCCCTCAACAAGGCTCCAGACCCACACGGCAACTGTGGAAAGACCGCAGGTGAGAGGCGCGCCGAGCGTAGCGACCAAAATCTGGATCAGTCCGCGCTGTGTATTGCCAAGGTAAAAATTGTGCACGCCGAATGTGCCCATCAGCATGCCGAACAGTCCGGCTGCGATACGGCTTTTTTGCGGATAACCGGCGGGCGGATCTATGCCGGAAAGCGGTGCGCCGGTGTAGGGATTGTAATTTTGACCTTGCATATACGGTCTCCTCTCATCTTTGTTTTGTGATTTTATTGTAGCGAAAAATTTCTTTAGATGCAAGCGTTTTTGCGCAATGTAAGAATGTCTTAAAATTTATGAAAGAGACGGAAAAATCATGCCGGAAACGGTGCGAAATCTTGAAAAAAAGTGCGGGCTGTTGTATACTGAAACAACATAAACACCGTAAAACGAATCGAAAGCGGAGAGGAGAATTCTGCAATGAGGATTAAAATTTCGGCGGACAGCACATGCGATCTGTCGCCGGAGCTTATCGAAACGTATAATATCGGCATTACGCCGCTGTACATTGAAAAGGGCGGGCAGAATTGTCGCGACGGCATGGACATCACGCCGCAGGAGATTTTCGACTACGTGCGCTCCGGCAAGGGCGTGTGCCGCACTGCTGCCGTGAACGTGGGCGATTACACGGCATTTTTCAAAAAATGCAGGGAGAATTACGACGCGGTGATCCATTTTAATATCAGCAGTGATTTTTCCAGCTGCTACCAGAACGCCTGCACCGCTGCGGCGGAGTTTGAAAACGTGTATGTGGTCGATTCCCGCAATCTTTCCACGGGCATCGCGCTGCTCGTTTTGGATGCCGCAGAGCGTGCGGAAAAGGGCGGGGACCCCAAAGAGATTGCCGCGCTCATGCGCGAAACGGCGAAAAAAGTAGAGGCGAGCTTCGTCATCGATACGCTTTTTTATCTGCAAAAGGGCGGCAGATGCTCTACCTTGGCGGCGCTCGGTGCGAATTTATTGAAGCTAAAGCCGTGCATTGAAGTGAAGGACGGCAAAATGGGCGTGGGCAAAAAGTACCGCGGCAAGATCGACAATTGCATTGCACAGTATGTGCGCGAGCGTTTGCAGGGCAGAGACGATTTGAGACGAAATCGCATTTTCATCACGCACTCGGGCTGTGCGCCGGAGATTGTGGAGAATGTGAAAGCGATCATCAAGGAATGCGGCGGCTTCGACGAGGTGTTGGAGACCTATGCCGGCTGCACGGTCTCGAGTCACTGCGGCCCGAACACGCTGGGCGTTTTGTTTGTGAGAAAGTAAATTCTAAAAGGTTTCGCCTTTTTGGGAGCCCCCCTAATTGGGTCTCCCACGGACGGAACGTCCACTGGAAGTTCCGTCCTTCCGCCTGATTTTTGGTAGGCAAAAGGATTTCGAGCTCTGCGGAGCTCGACCAACTTTTTGAAAAAAAGTTGATTAAAAACTTTATTTGTCAATAAAGACATGAACTAAGTGAGGAAAGAACAATGGAGAACAAAGAGAAAATTCGCTCGCTTGCGGAAAACGTGTGGGCGTACATTGCGGCGTTTTTGCGGTGGGGCGTTTTAGGCTTGCTTGTCGGCGGGCTTGGCGGCTTCGTCGGCGCGCTGTTTGCAAAATCCGTTGCGTGGGCAACGGCCATGCGCGGCGCTAACCCATGGCTTTTATATTTGCTGCCCGTCGGCGGTTTGGCCATTGTGGGCGTTTATAAACTTTGCCGCGTTTCCGGCGTGGGCACGAACGAGGTGTTCGAGGGTGTACGCAGCAATAAAGGTGTTTCCATTTTGCTTGCGCCGGCCATTTTCCTCGGCACAACGATTACACACCTGCTCGGCGGCTCCGCAGGCCGCGAGGGCGCGGCGCTCCAAATCGGCGGAAGCGTGGCGACGTTCTTCGGCAAGCTGTTCCGTTTAAATGAGGAAGACCGCCACATTCTCACCATGTGCGGTATGAGCGGCGTGTTCGCGGCGGTATTCGGCACGCCGATGGCGGCATGTGTCTTCGCGATAGAGGTCGTCAGCGTCGGCCGCTTCTGCACCTCGGCGCTGTTCCCGTGCATCGTGTCCTCTGCGTCTGCCTATGCACTGGCGCTGGTTATGGGCGTTGCCCCGGAGCATTTTCTCGTCGAAAATGTCCCGGCATTTGACATTTCCACAATGTGGCGTGTACTCGTCATTGCCATTTTGTGTGCGGTTGCCAGTATGCTGTTCTGCTGGGCGATGCACAGCGGTGCAAAGCTCTTCAAAAAGCTTTTTAAAAACGAATTTCTCCGCGCGGCGGTCGGCGGCATTGTGGTGATTTTGCTCACATTGCTTGTCGGTACGCGCGCGTATAACGGCGGCGGTATGGACGTCGTCGAGCGCATTTTTGAAGAGGGCGTCGTGCGTCCCGAGGCATTCCTGCTCAAGATAATCTTTACCTCCATCACGATCGGCGCAGGCTTTAAGGGCGGCGAGATCGTGCCCACGCTGTTCATCGGTGCCACGCTCGGCGGTACGCTGGCGCTGCTTGTCGGTCTGAGTCCCGCGTTCGGCGCGGCCATCGGCATAGCGGCGCTGTTCTGCGGTGTGACGAACTGCCCCATTGCGACAATTCTGCTCAGCGTAGAGCTCTTCGGCGGCGAAAGCGCACTGTTCTGCATGATCGCGGCGCTTGTAAGCTTCCTGTTTTCGGGCTATTTCAGCCTTTATTCCGGACAGCAGCTTATTTATTCGAAATTGAGCGAGAAAGAGATCAACGTGCACGGACACTAAGCCGAGAACACAGGTAAAATCTTGACAAAACGCACTTGACGTGGTAGAGTAAATACGCGGAAAACGCAAAAAATAATAAACGGGGTGCTCGTATACGGGCTGAGAGGAGGGTGTGACCCTCGACCCGAATAACCTGATTTGGATAATGCCAACGTAGGGAACGGAAATATCCGGGTATGTGTCATTATCACATGCCCTTTTCTTTTGTTCCGAAACACGCATTAGGAAAGGAACAGAAAATGGAATACACAACGCAGATGGATGCCGCCCGCAAGGGCATTTTTACGCCGGAAATGGCGAAAGTTGCCGAAAAAGAGCACTTGGAGCCGAAAAAACTCATGGCGCTCATGGCGGAGGGCAAGGTCATCATCCCGTGCAATAAGGTGCATACATGCATAGAGCCGAACGGTCTCGGCTCCATGCTGAAGACGAAGATCAACGTCAATCTCGGCACGTCCCGCGACCTCACCGACCTTAACATGGAGCTTGAAAAAGTGAATCATGCGGTCGAAATGGGCGCGGAGGCCATTATGGACCTCAGCTCCTTCGGCGATACGCAGAAGTTCCGCCGCAAGCTGACGCACGAGTGTCCGGCGATGATCGGCACCGTGCCGATCTATGACGCGGTCGTTTACTACCACAAGGCGCTCGGCAAAATCACTGCGCGCGAGTGGATTGACATTGTGCGCATGCATGCGGAGGACGGCGTAGACTTCATGACCATCCACTGCGGCATCAATAAAGAGACGGCGAAGAAGTTTAAACGCAACCGCCGTTTGATGAACATCGTTTCCCGCGGCGGCTCCATCATTTTTGCATGGATGGAAATGACCGGCGAGGAGAACCCGTTCTTCCAGTATTTTGACGAAATTCTCGACATTTGCCGTGAATATGACGTGACGCTCAGTCTCGGCGATGCATGCCGCCCCGGCTGCCTGCAGGACGCGACCGACGCTTCGCAGATTGAAGAACTCATCACGCTCGGCGAGCTGACCAAGCGCGCGTGGGAAAAAGACGTGCAGATTATGATCGAGGGTCCCGGCCATATGCCGCTCAATCAGATCGCGGCGAACATGGAGATTCAGAAAACGCTGTGCCACGGCGCACCGTTCTATGTGCTCGGCCCGATCGTCACGGACATCGCCCCGGGCTATGACCATATCACCTCCGCCATCGGCGGCACGGTGGCAGCCATGAACGGCGCATCGTTCCTGTGTTACGTCACGCCCGCAGAGCACCTGCGCCTGCCGGACGTGGACGACGTGAAGGAGGGCATCATCGCGGCACGCATTGCAGCGCATGCGGCTGACATCGCAAAGGGTGTTCCGCACGCGATGGATTGGGACAACGAAATGGCAGTTGCCAGAAAGAAGCTTGACTGGAACGCGATGTTTGACCTCGCAATCGACCCCGAAAAGGCGCGCCGCTACCGCGAATCCTCCCGCCCGGAGAAGGAAGACACGTGCAGCATGTGCGGCAACTTCTGCGCGGTGAAGAACATGAACCGCATCTTAGACGGCGAGATCGTCTCTATCTTCGATGAATAATTTGAGATCATAAGACTCCTATGTGATTTGAATAGAGAACGGCACAGCCTTGGGCTTCCTCCCGGGCTGTGCCGTTCTCGTTTATATGGGAATAGCCACCCCGGTTTTGCCGGGGTGGCTATCAGGCTTTACGGATTCGTCAAAATCTGTGCCAAGTCCGAATCCTTGCCTAAGATAATGGTCTTCTCGTCGCCGTTTAAGGTGCTCTTTAAGGCTTCAAGCGCCTGCGTGAATTTGTAGAACTCCTGCTTATCCTCGGTATTGTACGCTTTGCCGAGCAGTCGCATGTATTCGGCTTCGCCCTCGGCCTGCAATTTTGCGGCTTCGGCCTCCGCGTTTGAGACAATGATGTTCACCTGCTTATCGACATCATTGCGGATGAGCGATGCTTCGTAGTTGCCGTCTGCGGTGTATTTTTCCGCAATCTGCTGGCGTTCGGAGATCATGCGGGCATAAACGGCGCTTTCGTTTGCCTCCGGCAGGTCAAAGCGCTTGATTTTCACGTCCTCGACCTTGATGCCGTAGTTTGCGGCAAGCGTATCGACGCTTGTGGTAATGCCCTCGTAAATGTCGTTTCGCGCTGCGCCGTCGTCCATATTGATGATGTTTGACTGCGAAAGCGTGCCCATTACGGTTTTGAGGGCGTTGTAGGTCAGCGCGTTTAAGCGTTCCTCAGCAACGCTCGTGTTGCCGAGCGATTGGTAAAATTTCAGCGGGTCGGAGACGCTCCACAGCACGTAGCAGTCCACGGTCATGTTCTGCTTGTCGGCGGTCAGCACTTCGCTCGGCGGAATATCATACAGCATGGTGGCTTTCGGGAAGGACTTCACGCTGTCCAAAAACGGCACTTTAAAGTGCAGGCCCGGCTCATCGGTCGTCGAGATGATTTTAGAGAGCCGCACGGTGCAGCCGTATTCGTTTTCCTCCACGGTGTACACGGAATTAAAGAGGCACACAGCCGCCAGTATAAGCACGGCCAAGAGGATCACGGTTTTCTTTTTCATCGGTTATTCTTCTCCTTTTTCGGGGGCGGTCGTAGTCACATCGCCCTGTGTGAAGCTTTCAAGCGGCAGCACCTTCTGCACGCCGTTTTCGCCGGAGGTATCGATATACACCTTCACGTCCGGCAGGGCTTCGGAAATGGCTTCATAGTACATTCTGGAGCGCGTGATGCCCGGGTTCTGGCTGTACTCCTTGTACATGGCCTCGAACATCGCGACCTGCTCCGTCGCTTCGTTGATGCGCTTCTGCTTCAAATATTCGGCGTTCCGCAGCAGCTCGTCGGCTTTGGCTTCCGCCTGCGGGAGCTGTGCGTTCTGGTAGGCGCGCGCCTCATTGCGCACGGTCTCTGCCTGCTGCTTTGCGGTCTCCACGGCCTTAAACGCTTCCGTGACCTCATCGGTCGGTGGGTCGGAGTCCTGAATTTTTACGTCTACAAGCGTCAAACCGATGTCGTATTCCTGCAAAATTTCGGATACAAGCTCTTTGACACGCATCTGGATGGATTCCTTGCCGGTCGTCAAAACGGCGTCTACGGCTTCGGAGCCGACCACGTTGCGCACCTGACTTTGCAGCAGGTTGCGCAGAATCGTTTCCGGGTCATACGAGCCGTAGAGGTACTTTTCCGGGTCGCTGACCTTGTACTCCACGAAGAACTCCACGTCGACGATGTTGTAGTCGCCGGTGATCATTTTCGTTTCGCTTTCGATGATGTCAAAGTTATCGGCGGAACCGACGCTGCGGTAGCCGAGCTCGATCTTCTGGTAGACATTCACGTTGACCTTTTCTACTTTCTGAATGCCGAACGGCAGCTTAAAGTGGAAGCCGGCATCCGTAATGTCCGTCACCTTGCCGAATGTGGTCACAACGGCCTGCTCCTTGTCGTTCACGGTGTACCAAGAGCTTGCCACAACGGCGAGCAGTACGAGGACGATCACGACGATGAGCACGATTTTCGGCAGCTTCTTTAAAAAGTCTCCGCTCGGCTTTTTTGGCGTTGGGATGGGAATCCCGGTGCCCTTGAATTCCTCAAACATAAATTTCTCCTTTTTCAAAATCTGCACTCTCACTTAGAGCGCGTTCATCATGCTCTGCGCTTTGGTTTGCAGCTGCGCGGCGCGCCACGCGGTGATCATAATGCGCAACGCCTGTTCAATCCGTTCCTTCGCGCCGGGGATCGACTCTTTGTAGTCCTTAAGGCCGTCCGCGATCAAACGGTTCATTTCGCTTTCCGAGGTCAAGCCGTGCTTCTGCACGCTGCCCGCCACCAGCACGAATGCGCCGTACAGCTCCGTATCGTCGATGGTGTCGTCGCCCTCATCGTCCAGCGCACCGTTGATGTAGCTTAAAAGCTTGCAGATCTGCTCGATGGAAAGCGTGCTTTTCAACGCGTTGATCATCAAGATGCGGCTCAACTGGCGGCGCGTGTACTTGCGCTGCTTCGGCGGTGCCAAAAAGCCGCGCCGCACCCAGTTTTGAATGATGTACGGCTCTAGCCCCGTGACCCGCGTCACCTGCGAAAGCACCAGCCCGCCGGCTAAAAACAGGGAAGAAAAAACTTCCTCGGCCGCCTGCGGCCGGTCTGCGTCAACGGAGAGCACCGTTCCGGGAAGTGTCCACTCCACTTTGTTCATCTCCTTCTATGTGATGATGAGAGTATACAGCATAATCGTATGATTGTCAATAGGAATTTAAAGATTTTTTCATAAAATCGTAAAATCCTTTGCACATGGGCAAATTTGTCATTTTTGCCCGTCCGCCGCGGACAGAAACGGGCATTGACAAGGCTACTAAAACCCGATATACTGGGGAAAAGAGCAAAAATGAGGTGGAGAAATGGTACAATGCTATGAATGCGGCACCGTGTACCCGGAAACAATGCGCTGCTGCCCAAACTGCGGCAGTGAAGCGAAAATACAGCTTGCGCCGAACTCGGAGTTTGAAGAACCGAAAAATCCGTATGTGCAGCCCTACCGGCCGTATGGGATGCCGATGAATAACCGCATGAACGGCTACGCGGTCGCGGGCTTTGTGCTTTCGTGCGTCGCGCTTGTGCTGATGTGTGTATTCCCGCCGCTGTCAATCCTCGGCATTGTGTTCTCTACATTGGGGCTTTCACAGATTAAGAAGAGCTTTCAGCGGGGCAAAGGCCTCGCTGTCGCCGGGCTTACCATCGGCATGATAACGACCGTGTTCAGCATCTTTTTGTACGCCATGGTATTTATTGAGTCGTTGTGGTAAGAAAGTTCTGCCGGTGAGCGAACGAATAAAGTTTTGCTCAAGCTTTTTCAAAAGCTTGTGGGGTCTTGGGG
>OLVX01000311.1_pt1 | contig 49685 bp, 33 predicted proteins | sample 1673271 | NCBI WGS metagenome assembly OLVX01 (sample SAMEA3178939, study PRJEB25190) | human gut metagenome | biome: human gut; feature: human-associated habitat; material: faeces | place: Austria | collected 2013
GCTCTGAACTTTCCCAAACGATCCCAACGAGTGTTTCCGCTCTGAACTTTCCCAAACGATCCCAACGAGTGTTTCCGCTCTGAACTTTCCCAAACGATCCCAACGAGTGTTTCCGCTCTGAACTTTCCCAACAAACCCAAATGATCCCAGATCCCCAAACCCAGATCCCCCAAGCACAAAGGAGCGCAGAAGTATATGCTAGGAGCTTGTCTCGATGCCGTGCGGGCCTCGGTCCCGCTGGTGCATAACATCACCAATTACGTCACCGTCAACGATGTGGCCAACGTCCTCTTGGCCTGCGGCGGCAGTCCCATCATGTCCGATGAGCCGGAGGACGTGGAGGACATCACGGCCCTCTGCGGCGGCCTGAACCTGAACATCGGCACCCTCAACCAGCGGAGCATCGAGGCGATGCACCGTGCGGGCAAACAGGCCGCCGCGCTGGGCCACCCCATCCTATTAGACCCCGTAGGGGCCGGGGCCTCCGCCCTGCGGACGAACACGGCCGTCAGCCTCATGCAGGAGCTGCCCCTCACCGTCATCCGGGGCAACATCTCCGAGATCAAGACCCTGGCCCTGGGCAGCGGCACGACGAAGGGCGTGGACGCAGACGTGGCCGACGCCGTCACGGAAGAGACCCTGCCCCAGGCCATCCAGTTCGTAAAAGACTTTGCCCAGCGTTCCAAGGCGATCATTGCCATCACCGGGGCCATTGATCTGGTCAGCGACGGGACGCAGTGCTACGTCATCCGCAACGGCCGCCCCGAAATGGGCAGGATCACCGGAACGGGCTGCCAGCTCTCCGGGCTGATGACGGCCTTCCTGGTGGCCAACCCCGACCGCCCGCTGGAAGCCGCCGCTGCGGCCGTGGCGACGATGGGTCTGGCCGGGGAGCTCGGCTGGCTCCACATGGCCAAGGGAGAGGGCAACGCCTCCTACCGCACCCACATCATCGACGCCATCTACAACATGGACGGCGCAACGCTGGATGGGGGCGCAAAGTATGAACTGCGATAAAAAGGACCTGCTGCTCTACGCCGTCACCGACCGCCATTGGCTGGACGGCCGCAGGCTCATCGACGTTGTGCGCGAGAGCCTGGACGGCGGCGTGACGATGGTGCAGCTGCGGGAGAAAACACTGGAAGAGGGGAAATTCCTCGAAGAAGCGAAGGAATTGCAGGCGCTTTGCCGCGAACGCGGCGTGCCGTTCCTTGTGAATGACAACGTGGAAATTGCCCGCGAGATGAACGCCGACGGCGTCCACGTTGGCCAGAGCGATATGGAGGCACTGGACGTCCGCGCCATTCTCGGCCCCGACAAGATCCTCGGCGTGTCGGCGCAGACTGTTGAACAGGCCGTCCTGGCCGAAAAGCACGGCGCGGACTACCTTGGCGTCGGCGCGGTGTTCCCGACCGGCTCCAAGGACGATGCCGACGACGTGAGCTACGACACGCTGAAGGCCATCTGCCAAGCTGTCTCCATCCCGGTCGTTGCCATCGGCGGCATTACACAGCAGAACGTTGAAAAGCTGGCGGGCAGCGGCATCTGCGGCGTGGCGGTCATCAGCGCCATCTACGCGGCCAAAAACATCGGGCAGGCATCGAAGGATCTGAAAGCCGCCACGGAGAAAATGCTGCATGACTAAGGGCGCAATTTTTGATTTGGACGGCGTGCTGCTCGACTCCATGGGCATCTGGAACGACCTGGGTGCGCGGTATCTGCGCAGCCAGGGCCTGATGCCCGAGCCGGGCCTCAACGAGATTTTGTTCTCGATGAGCATGGAGCAGGGCGCGGAATACCTGCACACCCACTACCCGCTGGCCCAGTCCGCCGCCGAAATTGAAGCGGGCATTGAGACGATGCTGCGCGATTTTTACTACAACGAGGTCCCCGCCAAACCCGGCGCGGCGGCGCTGCTGGCCGCGCTGGCGGCAAAGGGCATCCCGATGGCGGCGGCGACCTCCAGCCCGCGCGGGCATGTGACCCACGCTTTGCAGCGGCTGGGGCTGCTCGGCTATTTTGTGCAGATCTTCACCACCGGTGAGATCGGCGTCAGCAAGCACGAGCCGACGATTTACCTGCTGGCCGCGCAGGCCCTGGGCAGCGCACCGGGGGAGACGATCGTGTTTGAGGACAGCCTCTACGCGCTGAAAACCGCCAAAGCCGCAGGGTTTTACACGGTCGGTGTCTATGACGCCGACGGCGAAAGCGACCAGGCAGGGCTGAAAGCTGCGGCAGATTTGTATGTGAAGGAGCTGGGGGAGGCTGCCGGGAGGTGGTAAAGCCCCTCGGCCTCGTAAACTCGCCCTGCCACCTAACAAAAACGCGGTACACCGGGGGCACCACCTTGTATCGCGCAATAAAACATTGCTGTATATATAGGAAGGAAGTATCATTATGAAAACAGCATTGACCATTGCAGGCAGTGATTCCTGCGGAGGCGCCGGTATCCAGGCAGACATCAAGACCATGACCGCCAACGGCGTTTACGCCATGAGTGCGATCACGGCCCTGACCGCCCAGAACACTACCGGCGTGACGGACATCCTTGAATCGACCCCGCATTTTCTGGCGGAACAGCTCGACGCGGTGTTCACCGATATCACCCCCGACGCCGTCAAGATCGGGATGGTCTCCTCGGCGGAGCTCATCGAGACGATCGCCGCCAAGCTGAAACAGTACGGCGCAAAGCATATCGTCGTGGACCCCGTCATGGTCGCAACGTCCGGTTCCAAACTCCTGCGGGACGACGCCGTCAGCGCCCTGTGCGCAAACCTGCTGCCGATGGCTGAGGTCCTGACGCCCAACATCCCCGAAGCCGAGATCCTGGCCGATATGCCGATCAAAAACGCCGCCGATATGGAAAAGGCTGCGCAGACCATCAGCGAAAAATACGGCTGTGCGGTGCTCTGCAAGGGCGGCCACCAGATCAACGACGCCGACGACCTGCTTTGGCGCGGCGGCGCGGGCAAATGGTTCCGCGGCAAGCGCATCGATAACCCCAACACCCACGGCACCGGCTGCACGTTGTCCAGCGCCATTGCGTCCAACCTGGCAAAAGGCTATGACCTCGACGCTTCGGTCGAGCGCGCAAAGGCCTATATCTCCGGCGCACTGGCCGCCATGCTGGACCTGGGCCGCGGCTCTGGCCCGATGGACCATATGTTTGCGCTGAAAGGGGAGTTCACCGAATGAAAAAGACTTCTACTTTCCAAAACGGCCTGATTTGGTTCGGCGCGGGCGTCTCGCTGGCAGAAATCCTCACAGGTACGTCCTTTGCACCGCTGGGCATGGCAAAGGGCTTTGCGGCTATCCTCATCGGCCACATCATCGGCTGTGCCATGATGCTGCTGGCGGGCCTCATCGGCGGCCGCACCGGCCGCAGCGCTATGGAGACCGTCAAGATGAGCTTCGGCCAGAAGGGCGGCCTGCTGTTCGCGTTCCTGAACGTCCTGCAGCTCGTCGGCTGGACGGCCATCATGATTTACGACGGCGCACTGGCGGTCGGCGGCATTTTTGCGATCGGCCGCTGGGTGTGGTGCCTGGTCATCGGGGCGCTGATCGTGCTGTGGATCGCCGTAGGCATCACCGATTTGGGCTGGATCAACAAAATTACGATGGCTGCTTTGTTTATTTTGACGTTGGTTTTGTGCAAGGTCATCTTCTTCTCCGGCAACGCCATGGTCGGCGTCGGCGGCGAGAGCCTGACCTTTGGCGCGGCGGTGGAGCTGGCCGTGGCGATGCCGCTGTCCTGGCTGCCGCTTATCAGCGACTACACCCGCGACGCCGAAAAGCCCACCCAGGCCACCTGGGTCAGCGTGCTGGTCTACGGCGCGGTGTCCTGCTGGATGTACGTCATCGGCATGGGTGCGGCGATTTTCACCGGCGAGTATGACATTGCCGTCATCATGGTCAAGGCTGGGCTGGGCATTGCCGCGCTGGTCATTCTGGTGTTTTCCACCGTTACCACGACATTTTTGGATGCGTGGAGCGCGGGCATTTCCGCCGAGAGCCTGTCCGCCAAGCTGGACGGCAAAAAAACGGCTATCGTCGTGACGGTCATCGGCACGCTGGGGGCCATTCTGTTCCCGATGGACGATATCACGGGCTTTTTGTACCTGATCGGCTCGGTCTTTGCGCCGATGATCGCGGTGCAGATCGCCGACCACTTTATCTTAAAGCGCGATCGCTTTGCCGTGGCCGCCGACGCGCGCAATCTGGTCATCTGGCTGGTGGGCTTCATCGCCTACCGCCTGCTGATGGGCGTTGACACCCCGGTAGGCTACACCCTGCCCGATATGCTGCTGACCGTGGCAATTTGCGTTATTGCCGAGAAGGTCAAGCCGACGAAGGCGTAAATCCATAGTTTATAGTGCGTGGGGGTTCTGTCCATCAGAACGCCCACGCTTTTTTGCGTATCCCAGGCAAAGTGAAGGCCGGAGGGGGCTTTGCCGCCGTGCCTGACTTGCCCGCTTTCCCCGCCGATAGCCGCCACGAAACAAATTTCGCGCAATATCCGCGCAACAAACGCGCAATAAATCCGACAAAACCTGCCAAGTTTGCCTAACTGCGCAACTGATTCGACACGAGTTGTACAAGACCAACTGACGAAGTGTACAAAAACATGACTGACTCTTTTTACAAAACGCCGAAAATAAGCAAATCAAGCTGGATATATTGCGATTTTGCAACAAGAGTGCTATATTTTTATATAAGAAATGTAAAAACCAGATAGGCAGCGGCAAAAAAGGCTGCTGCGTATTTTTAACGAGGTTGCGCACCAGCGGTTGCGCAACGGGAAAGGGGCCGGCCCCTTTCTATTCCACAGCGGGCTGTGGAATAATAAGCTCTGTCAGGTAAGGGAGGGCAGGCTGATGACAAAGAAATTTTCTGTACTGCAGCGCACAGCGGCATTGCTGGCCGCTCTGTGCCTGCTGGCGGGCCTGGCTCTGCCTGTCTGCGCCGAGGGCGTCGCCGACGCCCCTTCTGCGCAGAATGTGGAAACGATGCAGCAAGGGAACGACCCCACCGCCGAAACCCTGACGGCTGCTGCGACCCCGACCCCCACGCCGACGGCGACGCCCACCGCGACCCCGACCCCCACGCCGACGGCGACGCCCGCCGCGACCCCGACCCCCGCGCCGACGGCAACGCTCACCGCGACCCCGACCCCCACGCCGACGGCGGCGCCTACCGCGACTCCCACCGCGACCCCCACCTCGAAACCGACGCCCACCGTGACGCCGATACCGGATGGCGAGGAGAACGGCGAAAGCGAAGAAAAATTTGTAACCTTCGCGGCAGTCAATGCAGTTGCGGAGGGCGGCACGACGTACACCTTCTACTTTGCCCCGCCTACCGACTGGAATCTACAGGATAGCGACATCGTTGAATTTATAGGCAAGCGCGGCGCGGGTGATAATGAGTATGATACCGAGATATCCCGCACAATGAGCCGAGTCCCAGGCTATACGACCAAGGATAACCGCAAAATTTATGTCGTGAGTCTGCGATTCAAAGATGGCGACAAAGAGGCGGAATGTACACATGGCGGTTATCACTACATAAAATTCCGTGCCAAGGGGCATGAGATTCAAATGAATGGGCCGTCAGACAATAACCAATGGCTGCATATTGATGCCATAGGGGATCATATCTTTGACGCGGACGGCCTGAAGGATGGCACATACCCCTGGGACGGCAGTCGCCTGAAACTCTACGCCGATGTCGCCCAGCAGATTCCCTACACCGGCCAGAAAATCTATTTTCAAAACAAAACGGGGAGCACTCTCACCGGTATCCAAGTAACGTTCTACAAAAAAGTCGATGATAAATACGAGGCAGTCGGCGAGACAAAGACCATTGAACCGCTTGCCGCAGGCGTAGTCTCTCAGGAAATCACGATTCCGGATGGTCCTTGCCGCTATGTCGGCTTCACCGATGCAAACGGCAAACCCATCGGCAAAACGTACTATAACTTCTACAACGATGATGTTGCTTCGGATTATGTAGGTAAATTCCAGTATAACGCCAAAACGAATGATTGCTTTATCTACAATGGGCAGTCTGACGTCCAGTGGGGCGCGCCCAACGCAACACGTATTTACTTTGACGCGACGTTCTCGGATATGTCGTACCAGAACGATTCCGCAACGGCAGACGGAATGCCGGGAAACAATGGAGAGCTCTACTATATCCTGACCGGGACCGGGACCGACCTAAAAGTGTTGAGCGGTAAGATGACCCGGCTGGAGGATCGTTCCGAGTCAAGACACCTTTGGTATGTAAATGTCCCGAAAGACTACACGCACGTACAGTTCTCCGATACAGCAACCCCGCCGACGAAAGATATCAATGGCCGTGCAACGAACACGCTGACATGGGGAAATCTGAAAGAGCCGTGCTTCTATGCGGACACTGGCGATGACATTACCTACGGCGGCGATTATCGGGATGGCTATTGGGGCGAAAAATCTGCAATCCGCGACGTGGAAAAGGGCAAGAAGGTTAATGGCGAGGACGCTGAGATAGTAAAGCTGGATACCGGCACCTTTACGCCGCAAAACGATGTGAAGTATATCGACAGTACCCTGTATGACTACTACTCGGACTACGAGCTGAACGGAAAAACACGTAAAGAAAATGATTACCAAGACACTCGAACACATCGAGCATTTGTTGAATTTGAGCAGTTTAACCGCGCGTTGAGCGATTATTACAAGGATTACTCGGAGTCGGTACCAGAGAAAAAGGTTCAGTATCCGTTGTATACAGGGCATTTCCAGCCAAATCAAATAGACAAGGCGCATTTTAGCGAGATTGCTGCTAATCTTGGCCTGTATGGATGGGGCAACCAAGGCAAAGAAACGAGGGATTTGTATTGGACGTTTATGGCAGTCAACAATGCAAACGTTGATGTAGATGGTAAGACTAACTATAACCATAGCCTTGATTCGAGTACCTTCCAAGGCTTGGTAAGCGATACGCGCGACGGAAATCATAACCCGACCCTGTACGGAACAGATTTGGCAGAACCGCACTTTAATGAAGCATTTCTGACCGGAGAAAACTCTGCAAAGGCTGTACTGGGCAAGGTCTACAAAGATGTTGCGTTCCCTTTTAAGCAGAGCAACGTTTTTGCGGGGACAAACAACGATGCCAAGGAAAGCGTAGCGAAGTATTGGTACTATGATAGCAGCAAGACGCCGCTGTATTTGAAACAAGATACAAGCGAAGGCGGCGGCTATTACCTTGACAGCCCTACAAATGAGGATGAAAAAAAACACTCCCAGAATCGTAATACAGTAAATGGTGAGGAAGCCGGCTACGGTTTCTTCCCCTTCAACCAATATGTAGGCGATCATGTCAACCAGTACAACTACGGTTACGGTGCTAAACTGCAATTTGACTTTACGTTGACAGAGGACGGCCAGGTCGTAGTAGGAGATGAGAATGGGGAAGAAAAGAAAGTCCCCATCAAGTTCTTCTTCTCCGGCGATGATGATGTGTGGGTGTTCATTGATGACAAGCTGGTGCTGGATGTCGGCGGTGCCCATGCAAAAGCGCAAGGTCTGCTGGAGTTTGGCAAGGACGCGAGCGGCGAAAACAACACCGTTACATCCTACGTCAGCAACATCAAAGAGAGCAACAACAAAAATTATACCAAGCTGAACAGCCCCAAAAACGTAACTTTTAATGGTACAGGTTATCAGTTCCACTGGAAGAGCAACGAAAACAACCAGATAACGCTCCCCAAGAACACCAAGCACACCCTTACCATGTACTACATGGAGCGCGGTATGTGGGAGTCCAACATGGCGGTGGCGTTCAACTTCCCGGACCATAACGAGCTGCAGGTGGAAAAACAGGTCGATGCGACCGATGTTTGCGACTTGCTGAAACCCTACTTCACGAAGTCCACCCGCCAGTTCACGGTCAGCATCAAAAACTGGGCGACCCATTATGCCGCACTGAACCAGACGGCAACAACGGATGCAGGCGGCAGCTCCGGCATCGGCTTTACGACCAAGCAGTATACCATCAAGGACTACGGCTCGGTAGCGGCGGGCGGTCTGAAGGAAGCGGTCGGGGCACAGTATACCACCAGCAAAGACGAAAAGATCCACACGGTGGAAGACAACGGCACGTTTACCCTGCAAAACGGCGAAACCGTCACCTTTGCGGACCAGTTCCGGCGCGGCAGTTATATCTCGCTGCAAGAGAACCTGCAAGAGGACGCCGACCAGAAACTGTATGCCCCCACCTGGGAAATCTACGAGAACGGCAAGCTCGTCACGCAAAACCAAGGCGATAGTACCGTTGAAGTTCAAGCCAATGCTCCGCAGAAAATGCACGTCAATGGCACAACCCCGGATGATGGCCGTAAGGAAAAGTACAAAGAGGGCGAAGAAGACGGACGGAAAATCCAGAACACCGGCTACACAGCAGGAACCCAAAAGCCGGAAAACTCCATCGTGTTCCGCTCGTACAGTGACCCGGACGGTACAGACCAGTTCACCAAGTTGAAGGTGAAATTCATCAACAAAGTCAAAACCGGCTCGCTGAGCATCACCAAACAGGTGCCGGACGACGAGCTAGATACTTTGGGGGATAAAACGTACACCTTTACCGTGCAGTACTCGAACATCGGCGGTATGCACCTGGAAGGCGGCGAGGCAAAAACCGAAACAGTTAAAGTGAAAGTCGGCGACCCCCCCTTTACGCTGAAAGGGATACCGATTGGCACGGAGGTTACAATCACAGAAAAAACCCCGGAGAATCAGTATATCAAGAGCATCACCGTGAACGAAAAGTCAGTAGGCGGCAACGAAGCCCACGGCACTATTGTTGCAGACACGCCGGGCACGGACGGCAACACGGTACCCGGCGTTCGGGTGGTGTTCACCAACACGGCACACAAGCCGATCGCTATTACTGTAAAAAAGACATGGCAGGATGCCAAAGGTGAGGAGCTTATCACCGGCCTGCCGGAATCGATTTGGGTCAAATTGCAGCGCCGCCATAAGGGCAGTACGAGTGATACGGACTGGGAAAATGTGCAGGACACGGCAGTTGAACTGAAGAATGGAACGTGGACACACACGTTCCCCGGCATGGATGCCTATGACATCAGCGACAATAACAATACCTATTATGAGTACCGCGTGGTGGAATCGGCAACGGGAAAAGACGATTACACCGCAACGGGCGGCACGCTGAAACTGGGTGACTATAATTACCAAGTTTACAGCGAACCGAAAACCATAACGGAAAATGTTGATTCGGCATCGCTTATCCTGACCAACACGCAGGTGCCGCCGGTGTATGAGCTGGCTATCACCAAACAGGGCCTTGACGAGAACGGCAACAAACCCAAACTGCTGAACGGCGTGGAGTTCAAGCTGGAAAAGCTGAACGGCAACGAAGTTGATACGACGTTTAACAACAACAAGGGTTCCATGACCGGGACGACCAAGGGTGTTGGCGACAACGCGGGCAAGTACAGTTTTGAAAACCTGTCTGAGGGCAGCTACCGTTTGACGGAGCTGAAAACCGTGGACGGCTACAACCTGCTGGCCGCACCGATCGAGTTTACCCTGCAAAGCGGCAAATGCCGGATAAACGGCACGGAGCAAGAAAAAATAGTTACAGGCACACCCGCAAGCGGCTACACGGTGAGTTTGACCATCAACAACCGCAAGGGCTTTACGCTGCCGCACACCGGCGCGGACGCCCCCAGCCTGTGGCTGCTGATCGGCCTGCCGCTGCTGGTGGCCGGGCTGCTGGTGCTGGTATTCCGCTACAATCGGAAAGGGGGCAAGCGTTCCTGATATGGCCCCCGATTTCCCCGCTACGATAATCTTACAAAGAAAGAGGTTATGACAGATGAAACTAAAACGTTTCCTTACCGGCGTCCTCAGCGCCGTAATGGCCCTCAGCGTCTGCGCCCTCCCCGCGCTGGCGGATGACGCAAATACAACGACCACAGCGCCTTCTACTAGTACGATTGATACTGGCAAAAAAGGTTCTATCACGATTCACAAGTATTTGGTGGAAGGCGACGTGACCGGAAGCAGCAACTACGGCGAAAAGCTCACCGATAAGCCGGCGTATGAAGCGGCAAAGGATGTTGGCTTCTCGATTTACCAAGTAATGACTGCAGAGGAACTTGTTGCATACTATAATGGCAAAGATAACACGGAGCCGAAAGCAAGCGACTATAAGATCGACGCAGCCGACAAAACAAAGGTGACAAAAGACAGCAAGGAATATAAAAGGTCTCGCGGCGAGCAAAAGACTGACGCAACTGGCGTAACGACGTTTGACCAACTGGAAGTCGGCCTTTACCTTGTTGTTGAGACGACGAAACCTGCGGCAGTCACGGAGGCAGTTGCGCCGTTTCTGGTTTCTGTGCCTATGACGAGAGTTGGCGAGGATGGAAAAACAGCCCCGACAGAGTGGCTGTATGATATCCATGTCTACCCGAAGAACAGCACCCAGACTGGTACGATTTATCTGAAAAAGCAGGGCCTTGTTGGTGGTACTGAAATCAGTAATCCTACGGATCTGAACGGTGTTCAGTTTAAGCTGGAGCGTCTGAAAGAGGGCAAAAACGTAGGGGATACCGATGCCTGGGAAATCGTAACTAGCGAAAAAAATAACAATGGCATCTATACGACTGATACAGTTGAGGAGAACAAGAGCGGTACCATTAAGGTCGATGGACTGCATCCCGGCACATATCGTTTTACCGAGGTTGGCTACGCGGACAGTGCTGCGGGCGTAGATAAAAAGTATATCCTTGATACCGCAGCAAGCTATACATTCAAAATTGAAGCAGGAGATGATGGTACCCAGAAGGTAACACAACTGGATACGGACAACAAGGATTATACAATCAACGGTACGACCATCACTGTTACCAACTATGCCCCTGACGTAGACAAGCAGGTCGTGAACCGTACAGATGGCAATACCTATCAGGAAGCAGCTGACTATGCAGTCGGTGATAAGATTCCGTATAGAATTGCAGTTACGATTCCCACCAACATTGCGAAGCTGAAAACCTTCTATTTGACGGATACGCCGGAAAACCTGGATGATGATACGAGAATTCAATTTTATAGTAATTCGGACTGTAAAGCTCTAATTACAAAATCTTTGGTAAAAGAGACAGCTGGTATCACTTCCACGAATAATGCAAAAGGTAAGGGCTTTAAGATTGACTTTGACCCCGCAAAGCTGGAAGAATATGCCGGTAAAACAATTTACATTACCTACGAAGCAACCTTAAAGAAAGGTGCTGACACGACCACTGCGGGCAACCACAATAAGGTTGACCTGACGTACTCTAACAAAATTAAGTCTGGCAACGTACTCGAAGATGAAACCGCCGACCATAATCATATTGAGGATACTGCCGTTGTCTATACCTTCCAAATTGATATCACTAAGGTTGGTAAAGATGGAAACAAGGAAACTCCACTGGATGGCGTAACATTTAAACTGTATGAGCAGATTGCGCATCAGACAGAAACCGGTGAAAAAGTGCTGTCCGATGATGACGCAAAAGCGCTTGGCTTTAAGGATACAAACAAGTTCAGCTATAAAGAAGTTGCAACCGGTACAACTGAGGGTGGCGGCAAACTGACCTTTACCGGCTTAAGCAACAGTAAGACGGCAACGACTGGCGCAAGCAGATATTGGCTGGTTGAGACCCAGACGAAAGAGGGTTACAACCTGCTGGGTGCTCCTGTGGAAGCAAAGCTGGATATTGTTTACAAGACTACGTGGAAAGAGAAAAATACTTTTGACAAAGGCGTACTTGTAAAGCATAGCCATGATGCAAACACAGAAACATTTAAAACGCCGAACGATGGTTCACAGACGAACAACGGTACACAGGAGGGAACGGAGCAATCCGCGGGTCTGGATCGCGGTGAAAAAGTAACTTACGGCATTTTGTCCACCGAAATCATCAACAAGAAGGGCTTCCAGCTGCCTGTCACCGGTGGTTTTGGCACACTCCTGTTCAGCGGTATCGGCGTGCTGCTGGTGCTGGCCGGTGTGGCGGTGCTGTTCAGCATGAAAAAGAAGAACGACCGCGCTTAAAACCGCATGATGCAAACACCAAAAGATAATTAGAAGGGTAAACCCATAGGGGAAGGGCCGGGATTGGCTCTTCCCCTATGGTGGTTATGGGGGTATAATATAAGGCAAAGGGGATATGGCGGGGAGAAATCCCTCCGGCCGCCGATGGCGGCCACCGCTCCCCTTCTGGCGCTTCGCGCCACCTCCCCCGTTCCGGGGGAGTCTGTCTTTGACAAGGGCGGCTTGCGGGCCGATGCAGGCATCGGCCCCTGCAAATTGCCACAGATATTTCCCCCACGAACAGAAAGGCACACCTATGGATACCACAGGCAAATTAAAACTTGGATTTGCGGCGCTGATGATTCTGTCGGGCATCGGCGTGGCGATGTACCCGGTCGTCAGCAACGCGGTGGCACAGCGCCATGCGTCGGCGGTCATTGACAGCTACGACGATACCGTCCAATCCATGGATACAGAAAAGCTCGATGCTGCGAAAGAAGCGGCCCGCAGCTACAACGAACAGCTCAGCAATGCCGTGGACCGCGACGCGGCGGGCGAAGCCGCCGACACCGGCACAAGCTATGTGGACCTGATGGACGTAGGCGAGAGCCTGGGTTACATAAAAATCCCCAAAATCGACGTCAATCTGCCGATTTATGAGGGCACCAGCGACGAGGTGCTGCTCAAGGGCGTCGGCCATCTGGAAGGGTCGAGCTATCCGCTTGGCGGCGACAGCACCCACAGCGTGCTGACAGGCCACCGCGGCCTGGCCGAGGCCGTCCTGTTTACCGATTTGGACAAAATGCAGGAGGGTGACAAATTTTACCTGCACGTCATGGACGAAGTCCTAGCCTACCAGGTCGACCAGGTCAAGGTCGTGGAGCCGGAACACACCGAGGATTTGGAAATCATCCCCGGCGGGGACTACTGCACCCTTGTCACCTGCACGCCCTATGCCATCAACACCCACCGTATGCTGGTGCGCGGCGTGCGCGTGCCCTATAACGGCGAGGACGAGGACGCCGACACCCCGCAGGCCGTGCAGTACCAGGCATTGAACACCGGCAACATCGTCAAGCGCGTGGTGGACGCCTGGCCGTGGATCAGCGTGACCGGCAGTATTATCATCGGCGGCGAGGCACTGCTGCTGCTTTTGCTGCTGCACCGCTGCAAAAAGCGCGAGGAGGAAGACTGATGAAACGCCTGCTGCTGCAAATTTTTGCGTGGCTTGCCATACTGGTGGGCGCGGGGCTGATGCTGCAGCCGACGGTCAGCCAATACCTGACCCGCCGCAAAAGCACCGCCGCCGTGGAAACCTTTGTGCAGTCTGCCGCCGAGTCCGCCGCCGTGGCCGCTGACGACCCGGCTGCCGAAAACACGCGCCCCTACGAAGATTTATACGACGCCCTGCAAGCCTACAACGCGGAAATCTACACCGCGGGGCAAAGCGGGCTGAAGGACCCCTTTGCCTACGAGACGCCCGCCTTTGACCTGACGGCCTACGGCCTGCCCGATGATATGATCGCTGCGCTGTGGGTGCCGCGCCTGGATTTAGATTTGCCGGTGTATCTGGGGGCCAGCACCGAAAACATGGCCCGGGGCGGCGCACTGCTGGGGCAGACCTCGATGCCGCTGGGCGGCGCGAACACCAACACGGTCATTGCCGCCCACCGCGGCTACTACGGCGCGGAGATGCTGCGCAACGTGCAGCAGATACAGATCGGCGACAAAATCACCCTGACCACGCCGTGGGAGACCCTGACCTACCGCGTGTGTGAGCTGAAAATTATACAGCCGGACGAGATAAATGCGATACTGATACAGCCGGGACGGGATCTGTTGACCTTGACGACCTGCCACCCCTACACCCAGAACACCCAGCGCTACCTGGTCATTGCCGAGCGCGACCCCGACGCCGCCCCCGCCACCCATGAGGAAGATTTGGCCGAGTGCGCGGGCAGCTGGGACGCCGCGCCCCGCCAGGTGACGGTGGAAAGCCCCGACGGCACCGCCGCCGTGGAGGAGATCGCGCCCGAGAGCATCAGCCCGCTGCCGAACGAGGGCAGCGGCGAGGATGCGGGTGGGGCGTACTCCAACTGGATGATCTGGCTGGAAAACAACGCCTTGTGGGCAGGAATTGTGCTGATTGCCGCCGTGGTGGGGTGCGGGCTGATCCTGCGCCGCCACAGAAAGGACTGACCGATGCAGACACGAGAAAAAGCGCTGGCCGTGACGGCCGAGGTGGGCAAGGCCGTACTGGGCAAGCCCGAAGCAATTTTGAAAATCATGATGGCAATGCTGGCCCGCGGCCATGTGCTGGTGGAGGATATCCCCGGCGTGGGCAAAACCACACTGGCCCAGGCGTTTGCCCGCGCTATGCAGCTGACCCAGAACCGCGTACAGTTCACACCGGACGTATTACCGTCTGATATTGTGGGGTTTTCGCTGTACCAAAAAGAGACCGGCAAGTTCGTTTACCACCCAGGCGCGGTGGCCTGCAACCTGTTTTTGGCCGATGAGATCAACCGTACCGGCGCCCGCACCCAATCCGCCCTGCTGGAAGTCATGGAGGAAGGTGCGGTGACGGTGGACGGCGTGACCCGCAAGCTGCCCCAGCCCTTCACCGTCATGGCGACGGAAAACCCGGTTGGCTCGATCGGTACGCAGATGCTGCCGGAGTCGCAGCTCGACCGTTTTATGGTCTGCGTGGTCATGGGCTACCCCGACACCGAGGCCGAAATGGAGATTTTGACCCGCCAGCCGCGCCACGGTCTGCTGGACCGCGTGCAGCCGGTCATGGACCAGAACGACCTGCTGACCATGCAGGCCGAGGTGGACAACATTTATATGAGCGAGGAAATTCTGCGGTATATCGTAGAGCTTTCCCAGGCGACCCGCAAGGACGCACGGCTGGCGCTGGGGCTTAGCCCCCGTGCGTCGCTGGCCGTGGCCGGTATGGCGCGGGCTGCGGCGTACCTCTCGGGGCGGGAGTTTGTCGTGCCCCAGGATGTGACCGCGATTTTTGCCGACACCGCGCACCACCGCCTGAGCCTGACCGAGCAGGCCCGCACCGGCGGGGAGACGGTGGAAAACGTGATCGCCGACGTGCTGCACACTGTGCCGCGCCCCCGCCCGGAGAAACCGACCCATGGCAGGTAAGGTGGGCTGCGGCCTGCTGCTGGCCGTGCTGTTTTGCGCCGCCGCGGTCAGCCGTGCGCCGTTTGTGGTGTTCCTGCTGGCGCTGGCGATGGTGTTCACCGCGTTTTTGTGGTGGGACGCCCGCACGCTGCGGCGGCAGGTGACGGCGGCCTTGCAGCTGCCCGCCAAACCGGTGCGCCCCGGCGAGGCATTTGCCGTGACCGTGCACCTGCAAAACGCCGGGCGGCGCACCGTGCCTGAACTGCGGGCCGTGCTGCGGGCCGAGGATGCCGAGAGCGGTACGGCCATCGAGCTGCCCTGTGCCGCCATGCTGGCCCCGGGTGGCCGCGCCGACCTGCGGGTGACGCTGCGGGCCGCCAAAAGCGGGCTGTGGCGGTTCAAACTGCAAAAGCTGACGGTGCGGGACCACTTGGGCCTGTTTGCGGCGGACTGCCCGCCGGACGGCCAAACGTGGGAGCTGTGCGTGCTGCCGCCCGCCGAGGGAGAGGCCGACGGCGCGGGCAATACCCCGCAGAACCGCGCCGAGCAGGAGAGCCGCGCGGGACAGGACATTGCCGACGGCGTCTACGACCTGCGCCCCTACCGTGTGGGGGACCCCTTAAAACAAATCCACTGGAAATTGACGGCCAAGGTGGACGAGCTGACCGTGCGGGAGCCGCTGGGCACGACCTACCGTGCCGACCCGGCCGGCACGCTGCTGGCCGAGGATGACGGCACCCCGCCGCCCGTGCTGCATTTTGGGCGGGCGGCTGTGACCCGGCTGCGCACCCTGACCCGCCGCAAGGCCGCCGACCCGGACACCGGGCTGGAATTTGTGGACCGCGTGCTGCTGCCCCAGCAGGGTGCGGCGGCACGGCCTGTTCTGCGTGGCTGCGTGGATTTCTCGATACTTTTGCTGCTGACGCTGGGGCTGCTGGCGGCGGTGAACAGCGCGTTTTCGCTGGCGCTGCCCGCCTGGATCTGGCCCGGCGCGGCGGCGCTGTGCGCCTTGTGGCTGGCGCTGTGCTATGCGCCGCTGCCTGCCGCTGCCAAGCGCGGGGCTGTGCTGGCGCTGGCCGTGGGGTATCTGGTGCTGCTGTTTTTGGTGCAGCGGGACTTCCTGCGCGGCATGGACGCCTTTGCCAACGCCGTGAAGCTATGCCTGAATACACGTTTCAACGCGGATTTTGCCGTGGGTGAGGCGGGCGCGTGCGGGCTGTTTGTGCTGCTGGCGCTTGTGCCCATCACGGCGTTTTTTGCCGCTGTGACGGTCTGGCGCAGCGACGCGCTGCTTTTGGATTTGGTATTGCTGCCTGCCGTGGTGCTTGTGCTGCTGGCGGGCGCGGGCGGCGGAGCTGTGGGCTGGCTGCTGCTGCTCCTGGGCTGCGTCGGCGCGTGGGCGGCGGCGCGGTCGGTGCGGCGCAGGCGGCTGTGGGGCAAAAAAGATTCCACCGTTTACGCTGCGAATGTGGAAAACTTCCTCACGACCCAGAAAACCACCGCCGCCGGGATGATGCTGGTCTGCGCGGTGCTGTTCCTGCCTGCGCTGGCACTGCGCCCGGTGCTGGCCCTGCCTCTGGATGCTCTGCAGCCGGTGACGGAGCGCGCCCGGGCGGCGGCGCTGGGGGCGGCCATCGAGTGGCTGCCAAAAATCAGCGGCGGGGCGTTGAACTTTCACGTCAGCGCGGCGGCGGGCGGCGTCGAGGATGGCAGCCTGACCCAGAGCGACGGCCTGGCCCTGCAAGGGCTGGAGGATTTACTCGTTACGACCGACGAGAAGCCGACGGAGACGGTCTACCTGCGCGGGTTTATCGGCGCGGAATACGATGGGCATAGCTGGCAGCCTGCGGACGCCGAGCAGTTCGACAATGCCGCCGCCAGCTGGAAAACCGACGGTGACAGTCGTTTGGCAATCGCGAACCTGCCGTTTCTGCGGGCCGCTTACGATGGTGCCGCACCGCAGCAGATGACCGTGCAGCGGCTGCACGCCGGTGATACCTACACTTTTGCACCATACAACGCCTATTTTAACGACTACTACCGCCTGGACGGCGACGGCGCGGCAGCAGGCCAGACCGCGCAGGACGACACGTTCTACTACTTCCCGCGCGGGGAGGCAAAAACGCTGCTGACTGCCCGTGCCGACGCGGATCCCAGTGTGCTGGACCGGCTGGAAAGCGCCTACGCGGCCTACGCCGAGAGCCGCTACCTGGCGACGCCCGACGGCGCAGACTACGGCACACTGCAAGAATTTTGCGATGCAGCGGAAAAAGAACACGAACTGACCGGCGACGCCGACGCGATACGAACCTTTGTGCGCAGCTACCTGAACGAGCACTGCACCTACACCAGTGACCCGCCCCAGCCAGCCGACGGGGCCGACCCGGTGTTGTATTTTCTAAACGAGAGCCATGCGGGCAGCAGCACGCAGTTTGCGTCGGCGGCGGTGGTGCTCTGCCGGATGCTGGGCCTGCCCGCCCGCTATGTGGTGGGCTATGCCGCCCCCCAAAGCCTGTTTGCCGAGAGCGACGGCGGCTGGCAGGCCGTTTTGCAGGACGACAACGCCCACGCCTGGGCCGAGGTGTACCTTGCCGGGCAGGGCTGGACCCCGCTGGAAACGACCCCCGGCATGGTCAGCGAACTGACCGAGGACCAGCTGGCCGCCAACGCGAACGCCGTGCCGACTGCCGATGATACCGAGACCCCGCTGCCCGCTGTGACACCCGCGCCGGAGGCGGACCCGACCGCCCCGCAGGCCCGAGCTTTTTGGTGGCTGCTGCCGCTGGCGGCGGTGCTGGCCGCGCTGGCCGTGTGGGGCATTGCCCGTGCACGGCGCACCCCGGCCGATACTGTGCGGGCGGAGTTCCGCGCGCTGTACAAAAAGATGCGCCGCTGCGGCCTGGGCGAAGGGGTATCCTCTGATCAGGAAGAGTTTAAACAATTTTTATGGGAACACACCAAAACGGCGGCCCCGCAGGATGTGGAAACGCTGCTGACGCTTGTGCAGACGGCGCAGTTTGCGCCGGGGCCGGTCAGCGCGCAAACCGCGCAACAGGTACGCGGCTTGTGCCGCATACTGCGCAAAAATTTACACAGGTAATTGCCGGAAAATATGTGATATTCTCCAGGGGGGGAGAAGTAACAAGAGCAAATAACGCCTTGACGCGGCGCTTCAAACCTATTATTATAGTAGTGAAATGCAATAGGGAGATGAAATCATGGCGCGATTGCCGAAAAATGACAAAGTTGTGGACATTGGAACGATCGCTGCGGCTTTGGGAGTGTCAAAAACAACGGTATCCCGGGCAATATCCGGCAATGGCCGTGTGGGCGCAGCAACCCGTCAGCGCGTACAGGACTACGTGAAGGAGCATAACTACACCCCCAGCGTGATGGCACGCGGGCTGGCGATGCGCTGCTCGTACAACATTTCGCTGGTGGTCTCCAAGCAGTTCTCTGATTTTGAGATGCCGTTTTTGCGCAAGACGATGCGTTCGGTCTATCAGGTGGCGGAGGATTGCGATTACGATGTGCTGCTGACCCTGGTAGGTGAGAACGAGACACGCCCGGTGGAGCGTCTTTTGGACAACCGCAAGATCGACGGCCTGATTCTGACCCGCACGCTGGAACGCGACCCGCTGATCCCGCTGCTGAAAAGCCGCAAGCTGCCCTTTGTAGCCATCGGCCGCCCCGAGGATCCGACCGTGATGTCGGTGGATCATGACCAGGTCGGCGGCTGCCGGGAGCTGACCAGCCTGCTGCTGATGAAGGGCATGAAGCGGATCGCCCTTCTGGGCGGCACGATGCTGTACACCGTCAATATGTCGCGCCTGGAAGGTTTCAAGCAGGCCTATGACATGATGGACCAGAAAATCGACGAGAGCCTGCTGTTTTTGGAGCTGGAAACCGACGACCTGCGGATGCAGGCCGTGAGCCAGGCGTTGGAGCGCAAGCCGGACTGTATCCTGTGCATGGACGACCGGCTGACCCTGCTGGCGATGAATATGCTCAAGCAGCAGGGCGTGCGGGTGCCGCAGGATATCCGCGTGGCGTCGCTGTATGACAGCAGCGCGCTGGCTGAGTCGTCGCCCGCCATCACGGCGGTGCAGTTTGACGCCTACGCCCTGGGCCGCAAAGCGACCCAGCAGCTTTTGCAGGTGCTCAAAGGCCGTGAGGTGGAGACCCGCGTGGAGCTGGGCTACCAGGTCAGTATGCGGGAATCGACGAAAACCTGAGATCGGGTATATAATAAGTATATTAGGCAGCACGCCGTGGAAACGGTGCGCTGCCTTTTTGTAGGGGCGGCATATATGCCGCCCGCGGTTTCCCGGGGAATGGGCGGTAATGGGGAACGCGCGGGCCGCATAGATGCCGCCCCTACGACTCCACAAAAAAATGAATCGCGTAATGGCGGCAAACGCACCGGGAGGGATGAATCCCTCCCCCCACATGGGGATAGAGTCGAGAAAAATAGAAGCGGATGGAGGTGCGATTTGCCGTGAAAACTGCGCAACATATGGAAACGGTTGCGCAACAAAGGAACCGTTTCCGACAAAAAGCAACCTGTTTTTTGAAATATTTCCACAAAAACAGGTATTCTAATTTGTGCAAGGTTCCAATCTTGGATAAAATCACCAAAAAACGATTGATTTTTCGCTATTTATGGTGTATTATAATATCAATCCGAAACGGAAACGTTTCCGAATAAGAAAACGCAATCACTACTGCAACTCTTGTTTTTCTTTAGAAGGAGGAAAAAACATGAAAGCGAAAAAGACTCTCTCCGTGACCCTGGCCGCCGCGATGGCAGCCGGTCTGCTGGTGGGCTGCGGCGGCAGCGCCTCCACGGCCACCTCTACCGCAGAGGCCGCTTCTACCGCGGACTCCACCTCTACTGCTGCTTCTACCGAGGCTGAGGCCCCCGCAGCAGCCGGCAAGGTCTACTACCTGAACTTCAAGCCCGAGCAGGATGAAGCCTGGCAGGCCTTGGCAAAGACCTACACCGAAGAGACCGGCGTTCCCGTTACCGTTGTGACCGCTGCTTCCGGCCAGTACGAAACCACTCTGATGAGCGAAATGGCCAAGAGCGATGCGCCCACCCTGTTCCAGGTCAACGGCCCTGTCGGCCTGGCCAACTGGAAGGACTACTGCTACGACCTGTCCGGCACCAAGATCGCCGGTGATCTGACCAGCGACACCTACGCCCTGAAAGACGGCGACCAGATGCTGGGCATCGGTTACGTTATCGAGAGCTACGGCCTGATCACCAATAAGACCCTGCTGGAGAAGGCCGGCTACACCGTTGACGACATCAAGAGCTTCGACGACCTGAAGAAGGTGGCCGAGGACATCACCGCCCGCAAGGACGAGCTGGGCTTCTCCGCCTTCACCTCCGCTGGTATGGACGGCTCCTCTGACTGGCGCTACAAGACCCATCTGGCCAACCTGCCCATCTACTTCGAGTATCAGGAGGACGGCATCGACAACACCGACGCCATCAAGGGCACCTATCTCGACAACTACAAGAATATCTTCGACCTGTACATCAACAACTCCACCTGCGATCCTGCTGAACTGGCTGGCAAGACCGGCGACGACAGCCGCAACGAGTTCCTGAACGAAGAGGCCGTTTTCTACCAGAACGGTTCCTGGGAGTACACCAACCTCGTCGGCGACGGCAAGCCCTTCACCGATGACGATCTGACCATGCTGCCCATCTACATTGGCGTCGGCGATGAAGCCAACCAGGGCCTGTGCACCGGCACCGAGAACTACTGGTGCGTCAACAAAGAAGCCAGTGAGGACGACATCAACGCAACGCTCGACTTCATGTACTGGTGCGTTTCCTCTGACGAGGGTACCAAGGCCATGGCTAACGACATGGGCTTCGTTATCCCCTTCAAGAATGCTGTCGAGTCCCCCAACGTCTTCGTCAAGGCCGATAAGGAAATGACCGCTGCCGGCAAGACCCCTGTGGCCTGGAACTTCTCCACCATGCCTTCCGAGAACTGGAAGAACGGTGTCGGCTCTGCTCTGACCGCCTACGCCGCCGGTACCGGCAGCTGGGATGACGTTGTCACCGCCTTTGTCGATGGCTGGGCTTCTGAGGCTGCCCTGAACGCAGCTGCGTAAGTAGTGGGTACGCAACTGTAACGCATTACAATTCTTTGCAAACGTTTTTCTCCTAAAACCTCCTAAACATTTCTCTTAAACTGTTTTCTCCAGTTTTTCTCCTTATCCTCTTTCATCACCGGTCAGCGGGGCGGGCGGATTCGCCCGCCCCGCTCCATTTTTGCAACAGGAAATCTAAACAAAGGGGGGCTTTTCCATGGAAAAAGCCATTAAGCGCTATTGGCCAGTCTTTGTACTGCCCACCCTCATTGCCTTTATCATCGGCTTTGTGTGGCCTTTTATCTGGGGCACCGGGCTGTCGTTCTGCAAATTCACGACGGTCAAAAATGTCCAGTTCGCGGGGCTGAGCAACTACAAGATGATTCTTATGGATGACACCTTCACCCATGCATTCTGGTTCACGGCGGCGTTCACCGTTGTATCCACCGTGCTCGTCAATGTGCTGGCATTCGCCATTGCGCTGCTGCTCACCCGCGGTATGCGCGGTACCAACGCGTTCCGTACCATCTTCTTCCTGCCGAACCTCATCGGCGGCATCGTGCTGGGCTACATCTGGCAGATCCTGCTCAACGGCCTGCTGTCCGCCTGGGGCAAGTCGCTGCTGGCGTTGAACGCCACCTACGGCTTCTGGGGCCTTATCATCCTGATGTGCTGGCAGCAGATCGGCTATATGATGATCATTTACATCGCCGGCTTACAGAACGTGCCCACCGACCTCATCGAGGCCGCACGCATCGACGGTGCGACCTCCAGCCAGACTCTCTTTAAAATCAAGATCCCCATGGTCATGCCCAGCGTGACGATTTGCACGTTCCTGACGCTGACCAACTCTTTCAAGCTGTTTGACCAGAACCTGTCCCTGACGGCAGGCGAGCCCGCCAAACAGTCCATGATGCTGGCCTACAACATCTACGATACCTTCTATGCCCGCTCTGGACCCCAGTGGAAGGGCATCGGCCAGGCAAAGGCCGTCGTATTCTTCCTGTTTGTGGTTGTCATCTCGCTGCTGCAGCTGCATTTTACCCGCTCTAAGGAGGTGCAGGCATAATGGGTGCTACCAAAAAAGACCGCCGCATCAATGCGGTGCTGTCCGTCCTGCTGACCATCCTGTGCATTGCCTGGATGTACCCGGTGTTCATGATCCTGATGAACTCCTTAAAGACAGAGCGTGCCATCACCACGACCCACGCCTTTGAACTGCCGAACGCCGAAACCTTCGTCGGGCTGAAAAACTACATTTACGGCATTCAGGAAATGGACTTTTTGTCCTCTTTCTGGTATAGCTTAGTCATCACGGTCTCGTCCGTCGCACTGATTTTGCTGTGCTGCTCGATGTGCGCATGGTATATCACCCGCGTGCAGGGCGTGCTCGCCAAGGGTATGTACTACCTGTGCGTGTTCAGCATGATCGTTCCCTTCCAGATGGTCATGTTCACGCTGGCCAAGACCGCGGATACTTTAAAGCTGAATAACCCCTACAACATCTGCATCATCTATCTGGGCTTCGGCGCGGGCCTGGCAGTGTTCATGTTCACTGGCTTTGTCAAGAGCATGCCCATCGCCATTGAGGAGGCCGCCATGATCGACGGCTGCAACCCCATCCAGATCTTCTTCAAGGTCGTCTGCCCGATTCTGAAGCCAACGATGATCTCCACCGCCATTTTGGAAACGATGTGGGTCTGGAACGACTACCTGCTGCCCACGTTGGTGCTGGATATCAAGACCTACCGCACCATCCCCATGGCGATCCAGTATTTCCGCGGCAGCTACGGTAAGGTGGAAATGGCCCCCATGATGGCCTGCATCATGATTACGGTGCTGCCGGTCATCGTGCTGTACCTGCTCTGCCAGAAATATATCATTGACGGCGTTGTGGCCGGTGCGGTCAAAGGGTAAACTCAGCCGAACCAGAAAAGAGGTCCGGTTTTATGACCATCAAAGATATTGCGCGGGAATCCGGCTTTGCCATTGGTACGGTGTCGCGGGCGCTGAACAACGCCCCCGGCGTCAGCGCCGAGACGCGGCAGAAGATCCTGGAAGTCGTGAACCGCCACAACTATGAACCCAACGCAAACGCAAAGCATTTAAAACAGCAGGCCAATGACGGCATTGCCCTGATTGTCAAAGGCACGCAGAATATGCTGTTCGCCGATATTTTAGAGCAGCTGCAGAGCGTGATTGAAGAGAGCGGCTACGTGGCGACCGTCTATTACATCGACGAGGAAGCCAACGAGGTCGCCCAGGCCCGGCGCATCTGTGCGGAGCGTAAGCCCTACGGCATCCTGTTTCTGGGGTCGAACCTGGAGTATTTCACCCCTGATCTGGAAGATTTGGGCATCCCCTGCCTGCTGCTGACCAACAGCGCGGCCACGCTGCGCATCGCCAACCTTTCCAGCGTGTCGGTCGATGATATGGCGGCGTCCGACCGGATGATCGAGTACCTGTACAAGCAGGGCCATCGGCGCATCGGCATCATCGGCGGCAAGCCGAACCTGTCCCGCCCGAGCCTTGCGCGTCTGGCAGGCTGCCAGAGCGCCATGCTGCGGCTGGGCCTGCCCTTTGAGATGGAAAAGCAGTACGCCTACGCACGGTTCTCGCTGCGCAGCGGGTACGAGGCGATGGAGTATCTGCTGGACCACAGCCCCGATATCACGACAGTGTTCGCCATGTCGGACCTGATGGCGCTGGGAGCCATCCGTGCTTTGCAGGATCACGGGCTGCGGGTGCCGCAGGATATCTCGGTAGCCGGGTACGACGGCATTGCCCTGGGGCAGTACAGCATTCCGCGCCTGACGACCATCCGGCAGGATATGGAGCAGCTGGCCCAGCGCAGTGCAAAAATTTTGCTGCACTGCATTGAAGAACCCGGCCGCGCCGTACACGAAGTTGTCCCCTTTGATTTGATCGAAGGGGAGAGCGTGGGCAAGGTTTGACGACTTTGCAAAAACAGCGCCGCCATGTAGGGGCCGCACATGTGCGGCCCGCGGCCTTGCCGTAGGTGCGCGTTTGCCGGAAGGCTGAGGGCCGGGCATACCCGGCCCCTGTGGTGCTTGTTGTAGGGGGCGATGCCTGGCATCGCCCTGCGGGCGGCATCGTTGCAGGGGGGCGGCGTCCCCGGCACCCACCCCGCGTTTACATTCAAAAGAAAGAGGTTTTCTCTGATGAGAGCAAGCGGCATTCTGATGCCTATTTCCAGCCTGCCCTCGGCCCATGGTATTGGCGCTATGGGTGCGGAGGCACGCCGATTTGTGGAGTTCCTCTCCAAGGCCGGGCAGGCATATTGGCAGATCTTACCCATCTGCCCCACCAGCTACGGCGACAGCCCCTATCAGTCCTTCTCGACGTTTGCGGGCAACCCGTATTTTATCGATCTCGACGAGCTTGCCAAACGCGGCCTGCTTCTGCCCGAGGAATATGAGAACATCGATTGGGAATCCGCCCCCGATACCATCAACTACGGTGTTCTGTACGAAAAACGTTACAAGGTGCTGCGCTGCGCGGCAAACCGTTTGCTGGCAAAGCCCAACGCCGCCTACCGCAAGTTCGTGAAGGAAAACGCCTTCTGGCTGCCGGACTACGCGCTGTTCATGGCACTGAAGGACGCCCACGGCGGGGCCTGTTGGCTTGAGTGGGAAGAGCCGCTGCGCCGCCGCGAGCCGGAGGCCCTGAAAGCGGCCCGCGAGCAGTACGCCGACGATGTGGCTTTCTGGCAGGTGGTGCAGTACCTGTTCTACGCCCAGTGGAACGCGCTGAAAGGCTACGCCAACCGCATGAAGATCGACATTATCGGCGATCTGCCGATTTACGTCGCGCTGGACAGTGTCGATGTGTGGAGCTGCCCGCAGGAGTTCCAGCTGGACGAAAACCTGCTGCCCACCGAGGTGGCAGGCTGCCCGCCGGACGGCTTCTCGGCCACCGGCCAGCTGTGGGGCAACCCGTTGTTTGACTGGGACGCCATGGCCAAGACCGGTTATGCCTGGTGGGTGCGCCGCATCCGCCATATGTGCAGCATCTATGATGTGGTGCGCATCGACCACTTCCGCGGGTTCGCGGGATATTACGCCATCCCCTACGGCGACAAGACCGCCGAACATGGCCGCTGGCGAGAAGGCCCCGGCTATGCGCTGTTTGCCGCCATCAAGAAAAAGCTGGGCAGCCCCCGCATTATCGCGGAGGATCTGGGCTTTTTGACCGAGGATGTCAACGCCCTGCTGAAAGAGTGCGGCTACCCCGGCATGAAGGTGTTGGAGTTCGCCTTTGACAGCCGCGACGGCGGCGACTACCGCCCCCACAGCTACCCGAACAACTGCATCGCCTACGTGGGCACCCACGACAACGAGCCGGTCAACGGCTGGATGGAGACCGCCGCGCCCGAGGATGTGGAGCGCGCCGTGCGTTACCTGAACCTGACGAAGAAAGAGGGCTACCACTGGGGCATGATGCGCGGCGTCTGGTCGAGCGTGGCCGACCTGGCCGTTGTGCAGGCGCAGGATGTGCTGGGCCTTGGGCATGAGTCCCGCATGAACACGCCGTCGACTTTGGGCGGCAACTGGTGCTGGCGCGCCGAGCCGGGGGTGTTCAACTCCCGCCTGGCCCGCCGCCTGCACGACCTGATGGAACTGTACGGCAGACTGCCCGAATAAACAAACGACCGCCGCAGCGTGTGAAAAGCGCCGCGGCGTTTTTTTGCCCTCCCGGGGGGAGGCTTTATGCAGTGTGGCCACAAATACAATATTTTCCCATTGACCTTACAGGCCGGATACAGTATTCTATTAGTAGTATAAATTCTAAAGAGGTGTTTTCCCGATGAAAGTGTGTCAGAAATGCCATACGCCCGCCAGGTATGATACGCAGAAATTCTGCTCGGTCTGCGGCACGCCGTTCCCGGATATGACGCCCGCGGAACCCGCCGCCCCGGCCCGGCAGCCGGCCCAGCCGGTGCAGCCCGCGCCCCAGGCACCGGTGCAGCCGCCTGTCCAGCCCCCGGTGCAGCCCTACGCCCAACAGCCGCAGAACCCCTTCGGCGCAGCGGCCCCGCAGCCCGAACAGCCCGAGCAGCCGAAAAAGAGCAAGCTGCCCATCATTATTGCGGCAGTCGTGGTCGTAGTCGTTGTGGCTGCCGCTGCGGCGGTGTTCTTCCTGCGCGGCAGCAAGGACAATGCAGCCACCCTGCCTGCCGCCGAGCCGGTCACCACCGAAGCTGCCGACGCGGCGACGCCCCAGACGCCCGCCCCGGCGGACAGCGCCGCAGCAGCCCAGACACCCGCGCCCGCTGTTACGCCCCAGCCTGCCCAGACCCCGGCCCCTGCGGCGGCGGTCGCCACCGATACCCAGGTTGTGCTGCGCAACGCGGCGGCCAACGGCACCATTACGGTGGACGGTAAGGCGGTGGACTTTGCGTACGTGGGCAACGACGCGGTCATCCCCCGCAGCAGCCTGTCCGACGTCTGCCAGGTGCGCATCGTGGCCGACAACGGCAACGGCGGCTACCAGACCGCCGCCGTCTGGTACAACAAGGACTACGGCAATGAGCTGACCTTCGGCGCAGACTACGGCGCTTACACCGACTGCGACGCCACCGGCCTGGCAAAGCCCGGCGACAAGGTCGTGGATGTGCTGACCTGGGCGTTCTACCGCTCCTTCCAGGAGGCTATCAACGAGGGCAATTCCTCGCTGCTGCGCTATTCCACGGCGGACAACTCGACCCTCTGCGCTGCGGAGATTCGCAACTATACCGGCAACACCTACGACCTGGGCAACTTCCAGGCTGTCAGCGACCCGGCCTCCATAAAATACACCGATGGCCAGGTCATCTACAACGGCCACTTTGTTGCCAACTACACGGACAGCGGCAGCAGCTACACGGCGGACCATCACCGCACGCTGCGCCTTGTGTGGGAGGACGGCATCTGGAAAGTGGACGCCTTTTCGCTGCTGCCCGACGGCGCGTACAGTTCCACCACCTACGCGCCCCTGCCGTAACCACCCCATAGAAGGTACGCATGAAAAATACGAAGTTGAAACTCGCGGCGGTGTCGCTGGCCCTGCTGCTGGCGGGCTGCGGTGCATCGGCCACGGTGGAACCGCAGCCGACGCCCGCCGCAGCCTTGGCCCCCACGGCGGCCCCGGCAGTGACCGAAGCCCCCGCCGCCACGCCGGAGCCGATCCCGCCCGAGAGCTATGACCAGCGGGACGAGACGTTCCGCGCCCGGCACGACGGCACGGAAGTGACGGTACACGCCACCGTGACCACGCCTGCCGAGGGCGCGGGCTGGCCGCTGGTGGTGCTCTGCCACGGCTTTACCGGCAGCCGGGGCGGCGACGGCCACTTTGGCCCGCTGGCCGCACGGCTGGCCCATGCAGGCATTGCCAGCATCGCCATGGACTTTCCCGGCTGCGGCGAGAGCGAGGAACCGTTCACGGCCTACACACTCTCGAACATCCGCGCTGACATGACCGCCGCCATTGCCTATATGGGGATGACCTACGGTGCGGACACGACCCGGCTGGGGCTGGTGGGCCACAGCATGGGCGGCCGCGCCGTCAGCCTGTACCTGGACGGCCGGGACTACCCTGTGACCGCCGCCGCCCTGTGGAGCCCGGCGGACAATACCGGGCTGGATGGGCTGGAATTTCTGGCCCATGATGCCGACGAGCGGGCGGCCCTGCGCCAGACCGCCGACGAAAACGGCAGCGTCGAGCTGCCCCAGTGGGGCGTGGCCGCCGGTGCGGCCCTGTTTGACGAGATGGCCGCCAGCGACCCCTGCGGCGTGCTGGCCGGGTATCCGGGGGCGCTGCTAGCGGCATTCACCGGCGGTGACGCCGAGCTGTTGAGCGAGGATACCGTGGCCCTGGTGCAAAACACCCTGGCAACGCGGGACCTGCCGTTTGTCGATATGACAAACGATTTCCCCGACGCCAACCACAACTACCAGGCCGCCGAGGGCAGCGCCGCCAGTGATGCGGAAATTGCCGCCCGCATTGAAAACGCCACGGCAGAGTTTTTGGTTTCGGCCCTGCGCTGACCGTTACAGTGCCGCGCCCTGGCTGAGCTGCGCCTGGCAGAAAGCGAAGAACCGCTGCGCCGCTGCGGGCTGCAAGGCCTCGCGCTTGCGGCAGAGATAGGCCGTGCGCCCCGGGTCGGGGGCGGTCAGCAGAATGATCTTTAAATCCATGCAGCGCAGAACAGGGTGGTCGGGCACGATGGCAATGCCAAAGCCCGCCGCCGCCATACCGGCTACGACGGTATCTTCCTCCGTCTCGTAGGCAATTTTCGGCGTTGCGCCGATTTTTTGGAACAGGGCATCGATGGGGCGGCGCAGGCCGCCGCGCTTGGAAAAATACACAAACGGATAGGGCAGCGTCTCCCGCAGGGTGACGCTGCTTTTTTGTGCCAGCGGGTGGTTTGGCGGCGCCACGACGACGAAAGGCAACCGGGCAAAGGCAACGTTTTCAAACACCGTGTCGTCGCCGGGGTGGCTGACGAAAGCCATGTCGAGCCGTTCCTCGGCCACGGCTTGCAGCAGATCGGCGGTGAAGCTGCTCTCGGTGTGCAGCTCAAAGCGGGTATGTTCGTTGCCGGATGTGGCAAGAAATTTTTGCATCAAGTCCGGCACAGTCTGGGCCGCCAGCTTGCGGATGCCGCCCAGCAGCACCAGCCCGCCGCCGCGGCCCATCTCCTGTAAATCCCGCGTTCCGGCGTCGAGAATGCGCAGCGACTCGTTGACGGACTGCAAAAACAGCCTGCCGTACCGGGTCAGCTGCACGCCCCGGCCATGCTTTTCAAACAGGGGTACGCCCAGTTCGTTTTCCAGCTGGGTGACGGCGTAGTTCAAGTTCGGCTGGCTGACGTGCAGCGCCTGCGCTGCCCGGCCGTAGTGCTCATAGTAGGCGATGGCCTGGAAGTAACGGATGTGGTCGAGGTTCATACGATGTTTTTTCCCCTTTACTTGTAGGGGCGGGGCACGCCCCGCCCGCTGCCTTTCCGCAAGCTGCCGCTTGCCGTACACGACCGGGCCGGGCATGCCCGGCCCCTACAAATCATAAACTTTTTCGATGAATTTCATCAAAAACATATATTTGTATTTATAATACGCCGCTACTATAATAAAGTCAAATCGGTTCGTTGAAAAAGTAACGAACCACAAAAGAAGGAGAACTCACTATGGATCGCAAAGTTGTATTGATCACCGGCGGCGCTATGGGGCAGGGCAAGTCCCACGCTCTCAAATTTGCCGAGAACGGCTTTGACGTCGTTCTGGCCGATATGCAGGACCCCGAGGGTGAAGTCTTTAAACAGACCGTCGCCGAGATCGAGGCCACCGGTGCCAAAGCGCTGGCCGTCCGCGCCAACGTCTGCTCTGACGACGACATGAAGGCCCTGTTCGAGAAAGCCTGGGAGACCTTCGGCCGCCTGGATGTCGTCGTCGCCAACGCGGGCGTCATCAACTTCGGCTACACCTGGGAGCTGACCGACGCCCAGGTGCAGAAGGTCATCGACATTGACCTGATCGGCACCTGGCGCACTGACAAGTACGCCGCCCTCTATATGCGCAAGCAGGGCTTTGGCCGTATCATCAACATTTCCTCTACCTCCGGTATGTACGGCACCCCCAAGCTGGCCACCTACTGCATGGCAAAATGGGGCGTGCGAGGCCTGACCAAGACCCTGGCCCAGGAGCTCAAGGGCACCGGCATCGTCGTGAACACCGTCTGCCCCACCAAGGTCAAGACCCCGATGTGCGAGACCGACAGCTATGTCCAGTTCATCAATGACCTGACCGGCAAGCACTTTGCCAACTGGCAGGAAATGTACGACGGCGTCCCCTTCCTGGATGTTGCCGACATCTCGGATATGGTCTACTGGCTGGGCACCAGCCTGTCCGCCGGTAAGTTCAGCGGCCGTGACCTGGGGCTGGACCTGGGCACCCTGCAGCAGTAAGGGGGCACCATGAAAATCACAAAAGCAACGCGCTGGCGCGTTTTCGCGGGCGTCTGGATCCAGAGCCTGTTCACCTCCGCCACGGCCTTTTTCAGCCTGTTTGCTCTGCCACTGACCGGCCAGTTCGGGTGGAGCAGCTCGGAGTTCAGCATGGCGTACACGATTTATATGTTCGTCTACTGCGCCATGGGCTTCGTCGGCGGCCTGCTGGCCGAGAAATTGCAGCCCCGCGTGGCGATCTATCTGGGCCTGCTCTTCTTCTCCGCGGGCTGGTTCCTGACCGGTTTTGCGTCCAGTATCCCGCAGCTGTACCTGTTCTACGGCGTCATGGCGGGCGCGGGCGCAGGCACGATCTACCCGGCCTGCCTGCCTACGGCCCTCAAGTGGTTCCCCGACAAGGCCGGTTCTATCTCCGGCCTTGTGCAGGCGGGCGCATCCTGCGGCCCCTTCATCATGTCGCCCATTGCCCAGTGGCTCATTGACACCTACGGTGCGCAGATGGCCTGCCGCATCCTGGCGGTCGTGTTCCTCATCGGTGTCGGTGCAGTGGCTTGGATGATCGTGCCCTGCCCGGAGGGTTGGATGCCCGAGGACTGGACCCCGACGGCTACCCAGGCCAAGGAACTGAACGCCAAGAACTACAACATCCCCCAGATGGTCAAGACCCCTGTGTTCTGGGTTATGCTGGTCATGTTCATCTTTGCGAACGCCGCTGGCACGATGATGGTCAGCGCGACCTCGCCCATTGCCCAGAACCAGATCGGCCAGAGCGCTATGACTGCCGCCATGTGCGTTTCTATCATGACGCTGGCAAATATGTGCGGCCGTATCGGCTTTGGCTTCATCTATGACAAGCTCAAGGGCTGGAACTCTCTGATTTTGGTGCTCGTGCTCAACGGTATTTCCATGTGTATGCTGACCGTGGCCCACAGCCTGCCCTACTTCATCGCCTGCATCTGCCTGGTGGGCTTCTCTTTCGGCGGATTGCTTGTCGTGTTCGCCCCCATCGTCAAGAACGTGTTCGGTTCCAAGTTCTACAACCGCAACTACGGCCTGATCTTCATTGGCTACGGCATCGGCGCATTCGTCGGGCCTAAGATCAGTGCGACGTTCTACGATTCCACCGGCTCCTATGTGGCCGGGTACATCGGCTCTGCCATTCTGGCCGCAGCGGCGGTGGCGCTGGTTTTCGCCGCCCGCAGGCTGACCGCCAAAATGCAGGAAGCCAACTAAAACGATATCCGCTGTTTGCTTTTATCGGATAAGCTCTCTTTTGGACAGGAAATGCCCGCCGCGTAGTTTTGCGCGGCGGGCATTTTCTATTGGCAGGCAGGGCAGGCCGATGCGCACAGCGGCCCCTGCAAGGGAAATGGAAAATCCGCCGACGACATATTTACACTGCCCTGAAATTGTGCTATACTATTTCTGACCGACCGGTCGGTCAGAATGAAAGGGAACGCAGCTATGCCGAAATACAGTGTAAAAAAACCATTTACGATACTGGTGGCGGTCATACTGGTGCTGGTGCTGGGCTTTGTCAGCCTGACCGGCATCCAGACCGACCTGCTCCCCGCGATGAACCTGCCCTACCTGCTGGTCATGACCACCTACCCCGGTGCCAGCCCTGAGCAGGTCGAGGCCGACGTGACCCAGCCGCTGGAAAACGCCCTCTCGGTGCTCAACGGCGTCAAGAATGTCACGAGCCAAAGCAACGAGAATTACAGCCTGATCTTCCTGGAATACCAGGATGATACCGACATGGACAGCGCCATGGTCAAGGCCAGCACGGCCGTGAACCAGCTGGGCGACGCCCTTCCGGATATGGCGTCCACTCCGACGCTTATGGAAATCAGCCCTGACATGATGGCGACCCAGTATGTGGCGGTCGATTATGACGGCATGGATATCTACGAGTTGTCCGACTATGTCAGCGAGAACGTGCTGCCCCAGCTGGAACGCGTGGACGGCGTGGCGAGTGTTTCAACCACAGGACTTGTGGAAAAGTCTGTGCAAATTACGCTGGACCAGGATAAAATCGACGCAGTGAATGACAAACTGCTGGTCAAGGTCAGTGACCGCCTGGCCGACGCGAAAAAAGAACTGGACGATAACAAGAAGAAAATCAACGACGGTTTGAAAGAACTCGACGACGCCCAGGCCCAGCTGGACGCGGGCAAATCCGAGCTGAACACCCAGAAAGCCGACGTGACGACCCAGCTGCGGGACGCCATCACCGAGCTGGACAAACAAATCCCTGAGCTGGAAAAGAAAATCGCCGATTTGAAAACCGATATCGACGACGCGAACCGCAAGCTCGAGGACGCCAAGAACGCCGACACCACCCTGCCGGAGGTCACGCTGCCCATCGACGACGCGCTGTTTGCCAGCTGCAAGCAGATTTTGGCCGCGTGGGACCCCCAATATAACGCCAATGAGCTGCCCGCCAACCTGGCCGAGGCCAAGGGCAGCACGGCCAAGATGGGCGCAATGGTCAACGCCATCGAGCGCGCCACACAGAACATCAACAGCACCGCTGCCGCGGAAAACCTGCTGGAATCCGGCATGGACGTGGCCCAGAGCGCGGCCTACCTTGACGCCCAGTACACGGCGCTGACCGGGCGCATCCAGGCGTTGGATGCGGAAATCGCCGGGCTGGAGGATGACAAGGCCGCCGCCGAGGGCGATGAGGCCCAGCAGCAGGCGATCCAGGCGCAAATCGACGCCAAGCGCGCCGAGCAGGCGGGCTACCAGAAAATTCTGGACGACAACGCCCCCCGCCGCGCCCGCCTGACCGAGCTGAACGGCTGCCTGACGACCCTGTCCACGACCAGCACGGCGCTGAATAACGCGACGGTATTGCTGCAGGCCCGCCAGCAGGCGGAGGCCGGGCTGAACGAGGGCATGAAGCCGCTGCAGCAGGCCTTGAACGAGACCGTGCAGGCGCTGAATGACCAGCTGACCAAAGCCCAGGAAATACTGACCCAGCTCAACGACCAGCGCGCCAAGATGGAATCCGCGCTGGCAAGCCTGGGTGACCCCGCCGTGGACCCCGCCATGGCCGATGTGGCCGTGCAGCTGCTTTTGAGCGGCAGCGAGGCCCAGCTGCAGCTGGGCGAGTTCCAGATATCCAGCGGCCGCACCCAGCTGGAAGCCGGTAAGACCCAGCTGGAAGCCGCGCAGGAGGAGTACGACTCCGCCCGCGAGGAAGCGCTGAAAAACGCGAACCTGGATCAGCTGCTGAACATGGCGACACTGACCCAGCTGATTGCAGCCCAGAACTTCTCGATGCCCGCCGGTTACATCGACGGCGGTGCAGGGGACGACAACCGCTACATTATCAAAGTGGGCGACGCCTTTGCCGACACCGACGAGCTGAAAAACATGGTGCTGTGCAATATTGACGGCATCGGGGATGTGCGCCTGGCCGACGTGGCCGAGGTCGAAATGACCGACAACGCCGACGACGCCTACGCCAAGGTGGACAAAAACCGCGCGGTACTGCTGTCCATCTACAAGAGCTCGACGGCCTCCACCTCCACCGTCTCCAACGCGGCCAACGCCGCCATGGAAGAAATGATGGCCGAGACCGAGGGTCTGCACCTGACGCCCATCATGGACCAGGGCGACTACATCAAGCTTATCGTCAACAGCGTGCTCTCGAACCTTATCGAGGGCGCGATCCTCGCGATCATCGTGCTGGCGCTGTTCCTGAAAGACCTGCGCCCCACCATCGTTGTCGCCATCAGTATGCCGCTGAGCGTGCTGTTTGCCATCGTATGGATGTACTTTACCGGCATCACGTTTAATATTCTGTCCCTGTCCGGCCTGGCGCTGGGCGTCGGTATGCTTGTCGATAACTCGGTCGTTGTCATCGAGAACATCTACCGCCTGCGCGGGCGCGGTGTGCCTGCCCCCCGCGCGTCGGTGCAGGGCGCACGGCAGGTGGCCGGGTCCATCGTGTCCAGTACGCTGACGACCATCTGCGTATTCCTGCCGCTGGTGTTCACCACCGGCATGGTGCGCGAACTGCTCAGCGATATGGCGTGGACGATTACCTTCAGTTTGCTGGCGTCCCTTATCGTGGCGCTGACCGTCGTGCCCTGCGCGGGTTCCACGGTGCTGAAAAAGCAGAAGGATATCAAGCACCCCTGGTTCGACAAGGCGCTGAACGGCTATGAAAAGCTGCTGCGCTTCTGCCTGCGCCGCAAGGCTGTGCCGCTGACGCTGGCAATCGTGCTGCTGGGTGTCTCCATCTGGCGCGTGGCGACGATGGGCGTTGTCATGATCCCGGATATGAGCAGCAACCAGCTGACCGTCACGGTCAACGTGCCCGACGACACCGCCAAGGAGGATGCCTTCACCACGGCGGACAGCGTCATGGACGCCATCATGACGGTGGACGGCGTGGACACCGTGGGCGCAATGTCCGGCAGCCCCAACAGCATGGTCATGATGGCGGGCAGCAGCGCCGCTGCCGACAACACGACGTTTACTTACTATGTCCTGCTGGGCGACAAAGCCCCGAAGGCCAAGGCCGTGGAGCAGGAAATCTACGACAAGACGGCCGATCTGAACTGTGAGATCGACGTGAATTCCAACGGCATGATGGATATGAGCGCCCTGTCCGGCTCTGGCATCGAGGTCGATCTCTACGGCAACGACCTGGATGATCTGAGCGCCGCGGGCAAACAGGTCATCGAGGTCATGAACGGCATCGACGGCATCGTCAACCCTACCGACGGCCAGGACGCCAGCGATGCCGAGGTGAACATCACCATTGACAAGGACAAGGCCATGCGCATGGGCCTGACCGTGGCGCAGGTCTACCAGCAGATCGCCGCCAAGCTGACCACCGACACCACCGCCACGACCTTGAAAGCGGGCGGCACCAGCTACACCGTGACCATTGTGGACAAGACCGACACGCCGACGCTGGACGATATCTTCAACATGGAGTTTGAGACGACCACCACCGACGAGGATGGCAACACCGTAAAGGAGACCCACACCCTGGGCGAGTTCGCCACCCGTACCACCACGGCGGGCTACACTGAGATCAGCCGCGAGAACGGCTCCCGTCAGCTGTCCATCACCAGCGAGACGGCGGAAGGGTACAACACAACGCTGATTTCCCGCGAGCTGGAACCCAAGCTGGCCGAATTGCAGCTGCCCGACGGTGTGACCGCCGAGCTGGCGGGCGAGACGACCCAGGTCACCGAGATGCTGGGCCAGATGGCGAAGATGCTGGCGCTGGCGCTGCTATTCGTCTACTTTGTCATGGTCGCGCAGTTCCAAAGCCTGCTGTCGCCGTTCATCGTTCTGTTCACGATTCCGCTGGCCTTCACCGGCGGTATGCTGGGCCTGATGGCCACCGGCGAGCAGCTGTCGCTCATTTCGCTGATGGGCTTTCTGGTATTGATGGGCGTCGTCGTCAACAACGGTATTGTGTTCGTTGACTACGCCAACCAGCTGCGCATCGGCGGGCTGGAGCGCAGCGATGCCCTTGTCGCTACCGGCCGGACCCGTATGCGCCCGATCCTGATGACGACGCTGACCACCGTGCTTGCCATGGTCACGATGCTGTTCGGCACCGATATGGCCAGCGAGATGAGCACCGGCATGGCTATCGTCATTATTGGCGGTCTGAGCTACGCCACGCTGATGACGCTGTTCATCGTGCCTGTGCTGTATGATCTGTTCTACCGCAAGCCGCCGGTGAATATCGACGTCGGTGATGACGGCATGGATGACCTGCCCGACGATGCCGCTGAGTTTGCGGCCGAATTCGCCGCCCGCCGTGCCGCCGAGAATGCAGCCAAAGCGCCCGCCGAGGAAAAGCGCCGCCCGGATCTGAGCCGCGCGGCCCACGCCCCGGCGGAAAACGAGACGCCCAACGAGGAAAAGGAGGCGGACCACGATGCAGAATGACCAGCAAGCCGCCCGCAAGGCCGCTGTGTATGAGGCTGCGCTGCAGCTTATCGGCCAGGGCGTCAGCCCTGCCGCGCTGAAAATACAGCAGCTTGCTGATGCCGCCGGTATCGGCAAGGGCACGGTGTACGAGTATTTTTCCTCCAAAGAGGAAATTTTGCAGGGCTTGGCCGAGTACTGCTTTGCCCGGGAAAACGAGCGTGTCCGAGCCATGTTCGCCGACTGCACGACGCTGGCCGGGCTGGAAGAACGCATTACCGGCTATTTACAGGACATTGCCGCCAGCCGGATGGGCAGCTACAAGATGATTGCCGAGACGCTGGGGATGCCCCGCAGGACGGGGGCTATGCCCGCCTGCATGGCCGAACTGAAAGAAATCGTAAGTGAACTGCTGGCGCGGCTGCAGGCGGCGGGGGAAATCGCCCCGGAGCTTGGCATGGAGTATTGCTATATGTCGCTGCTTTCCGCCGTTGTAGGCGGCCTGATGGGCCTGTGCTATGCCGCTGACCACGACCGCACCGTGGAAGACCTGATGGATAACCTGCGGCTGATGATACGAAGGACCTTAGGAAAATAAAAACTGCAGCCTTCCCCCTCGGGGGGAAGCCTTACCTAAAAACGCCTGTGTACCGCATAGCAAAGCGCGGTGCACAGGCGTTTTGGATTATTTGCGATATTTCGCCAGCGTTTTTATGACCAGCTCGGTTTCCAGGGGCTTGGTCAGGTGCTCGTTCATACCGGCCTCGTAGGCACGGCGGCGGTCCTCGGCAAAGGCGTTGGCAGTCATAGCTAAAATCGGGATGCGCCCGGCGTCGGGGCGATCCAGCCTGCGAATGGTTCGCGTCGCTGTGTAGCCGTCCATCACCGGCATCATCACATCCATTAAAATCGCGTCAAACTCGCCGGGCCGGGATGCGGCAAAAATGTCCACGGCCTCCTGCCCATTGCGGGCAGCGGTGACGGTGGCCCCGGCGTTTTCCAATAGGAACTGGGCAATTTCCAGGTTCAGGTCGTTGTCCTCGGCCAGCAGGATGTTCACACCCTGCAAGGTGGCGTCGTCTGCGGGCTTTTCCGTCTCGGGCTGGGGCGCGGCGTTGGGGTCGATTTCCAGCGGCAGCGTGATGTAGTAGGTCGTACCGACGCCCTGCCGGCTCTCAAACGTGATGGTGCCGCCCATCTTGTCCGCCAGGCTCTTGGCGATGGGCATACCCAGCCCGGTGCCGCCGTAGGTCGAGCGGGCGTCCAGAACCTCCTGGGTGAACGGCTCAAAGATGTGCTTCTGGAATTCCTCGCTCATGCCGATGCCGGTGTCGGCGCAGGTGAACTTGACCCAGGCGGTCTTGCCGTCGCAGCGTTCCTCCCGCAGGGTCATAGTGATGGTGCCGTTGTCCTTGTTGTACTTGACGGCGTTGCTCATAATGTTCATCATCAGCCGCTTTACGTGGATCGGGCTGCCGATGAGATCGGGGTGGGGCAGGTCGATGTCGTCGCAGAGTATGCGGATGCCGCGCCCGGCGGCCTGCTTTTCCAGCACATCCTGCAACCCGGTCAGCAGCTTGACCATGTTGAAAGGCCGGTGTTCGAGCACGACCTCACCGGATTCCAGCTTGCCCATGTCCAAAACTTCATTGACGAGCTCCAGCAAAAAGCCCGAGGCGTCCCAGATTTTGCGGCGGCACTCGGCCTGTTTGGTCATATCGTCGGCATAGTGGTCGCCAATCTCCACCATGCCCCGGATGCCGTTGATGGGCGTGCGGATGTCATGGCTCATCCGCTGCAAAAACTCGGTCTTGGCAACGTTGGCGGCCTCAGCCTTGCGGGCGGCCTTTTCCAGCGATTTCTGGTAGGCTTTCTCCTGCAGGAGCTTTTCCTCCTGATAGGAGTGCATCGTGCGGCGGCGCACCAATTCAATCAAAAGAATAATGAGGGTGTAGGAAATCACTACAAAGATGATGTTCTTGGGCGTTGTGGTAAAGACGGCGGCCTCCGGCAAAAAGGCGTAGACGTAGCAGTCGCGGCCCTTCTCAGTGTAGCCGAAGTAGCCGCTGGTGCCCATGCCGGTGTCACGTACATAGACCATCCTGTCATAGACGCCGCGCTGCTTGATGAGCTGCAGCGGTGCGACCTCGTCGGTGGAAAGCCCCAGCAGGCTTTCATCGTTGGCGGCAATGATTTTATTGCCGCTGGCCACGGCCAGCGTGCCGTCCGTAGCGATATGGAAGCCGGAAACCAAATGCTGGTATGACAATTTGTAAGTGTGGACATACTCGGCGGGGGTGTGGTAGAACGCAACAATGATGCAGTCGGCCCCCTCGCGGGCTGAGGCGGCAATATCCAAAAAGGAGTCATCCCCACAGACGAGGCGCACAGCGTAGGTCTTTTTCGGGTGGTCGGCCACATCCAAAAGGGAATCGGTCGTCAGCACCTTGTTCAACAGGGGCAGCAGGGCCTCCTCCTTGCAGTAGCTTTTGGTGATCTGTCCATCCCGGGAGAGAAGCAGCAGCCCGGTCAGGTAGTGGTTCTCGACGAAGTGCGGTAAGACGTCCTCGGCAGCGGGGTAAAGGTCGTCGGGCTTTTCGGTGAGGTACCAGATATCCCGGGCGCACTGCTGGGCGCTTTCGGTCACGCGCAGCAGGCTCTTGGCCTCGGAGGCCAGATTCAGGCTGCTGTAATCGGCACACTGTTCCTTGATGTAATCCACGCGGGTGGACAGCGCATCCTCGGCTGTGGCGATGTCGGTGTTGGCCGAGTAAAAAGAGATGGAGACGAGCAGCAGCACCCCGATCAGCACGGACAGCAGCCGGAACCCATTGAGACGGGGCAGACGTTTAGCGGCCATAGTCCACCTCCAGATATTTGTCCGGGTCGGGCAGGTACTTAGCCAGGATAGCCCGGGTCGTGCCGTCGGTGCGCATATCGGCCAGGGCAGCGTTCAGCGCGGTATCCAGCCCGCGGTCATCGTTCAGGGCAAAGGCCACGCCCAGCCCCACCACCTGCAAAGGCTCGTCCAGGATGCGGTACTCGACGCCGAAATCCGACATGAACTGCAAAATCGAGGTCTCATGGGCGGCCACAGCGTCGGCGTAGCCCTTGCTCAGATAGGCGTAGATCAGCTCGCGTTTCTGCATCGAGAGCAGGGCGCGGATCTCGGGGATGCGGGGATCGCCGCCGTCCAGAAACAGCGCTTCCGGCTTGGTGGTGGCCTGCACGGCGACGGTCTTGCCCGCCAGGTCGGCCAGGGTCTCAATATCACTGCCCGGCATGACGGCCACGACCTGGCGGCTGACCATGTACGGCCCGGCCCAGCGGTACTCATCCTCGCGCCCGTCGATGGAAAAGCTGCCCCACAGGCAGTCGACGGTGCCATTCTCTACCAACTCTTTTTTGTCGACCCAGTCAATGGTGACGAACTGCGCCTTGTAGCCCATGCGGCGGAATGCCTCGGTGGCAAGCTCCACATTGATGCCGGTGGGTTGGCCGTCGGCGCTCAGGTAGTTGAAGGGCGGGTAGCTGTCACTGCCGATGACGATGGTGGGCAGGTCAGCATCCGGGTCGGCTGTGGCGGCCCGCGCGGCGCAGCCCGCCAGCAGGCAGACGGCCAGGCAGAGCACGGCCAGCAAAAACAGCAGTCTGGGGCGGTGGTGCTTCATACGCAAAGATCCTCTATATTTGTTGGAATATTACAGAGAGTAATACTTTGGGAAAATAATATTTATTGTAGCATCGGACGCCGATACAGTCAAGAAAGGCAGCTGCATGATTTGACAAAAAATAGAAGAAACTTTGCAAACCACATCATACTAGGATATGCACCGCCCGCGCCGGTTTTATTTTTTATAGAATTTTTTGAAAAACTCCTTAACTTTTACGGCCAGCGTCCCTATTGATTCTGTGTAAGGACAAAACGTAAAAGATAAGAGGAGATAAATACCATGAAAAAGCTGCACAAAATGACTGCTCTGTTCCTGACCGGCATGACCGCCGTAACCCTGCTTGCCGGCTGTGGCGCACAACCCGCCGCAGAAACGGATATTGCTCCCGAGCGCACGCCCGCTTCTGTTGAGGAATCCCCCGTCGAGAGCGAAGCCCCTGCGAAGATCGAGATTCCCATTGTCACCGAGGCCCCGGCAGAGACCCCCGCCCCCGAGGAACAGGAGGCTCCGAAGCTCAAACAGGTGAAAATCCTTGTGCACCCCACCGGCGGCGGTACGATGTATTTTACCGTGGACTACGACGAGGAAGGCCGCGCCAGTGCAATGTACTGCCGCTTCGATGAGGATACGGAGCCTGCCACCTCCGCCGAGGATGATGCAATGTATGTGGACTATTCCAGCGGCATGCCGGACGTCTATTATCGGCCGGAGTTCGTCAATGCTTACCTCGACGCGCCATACCTTCCGTCGATCGCGGATGTTCAGACTTACGACGACGGTTCGCTGAAGCTCGTTTACGGCGGCTTTGGTGCGGCGCTGGAATTTGAATTTGACGAGAACGGTCTGCCCACCTATGTTCTCTGCGCACAGGACGATATCAGCCATAAGCTGACCTACACGCAGGGTGCAGATGGTCGCTTTGCGTTTGCAGACGGCGCGGAAATTTATGGGCATTTTATTGATGGCTTCGACATTCCCTACACCAGGGTAGCCCCCGACGTGTATGTGAACCATTCGGCCAGCTACGAAGGCTGGGTAGAATACCAATAAACCCCTATACCACGGCGGGGCCCTTTTGTTAGGGTCCTCGCCGCGTTTGTTTCGGCAAAACAGTTGCCCCGGTGCGGGTGTGATGTTATAATAGCAATAACAATGTAAAATTTTGCCATCACAGCGGAAAGGAGCGGAAGATGAACAACGTCACACGCAGCATTTTCCGCGCCATCCATGAGGGCAAGTGGCTCAGCATCGAGTACAAAAACCAGCAGACCCAGCAGACAAAATACTGGGTCGCCGTCAAGGGGCTGAACCCCCGCACCCGCACGCTGACGGTGGACGGCCTGCACCTGAAACTGCTGACCGTCCAGGACCTGACCATCCACATTGACCGCATCCAGACAGCCGAAGTTGTGGACGGCTCCTGGTGCCCGGTGAATGAGACTCTCGTTGCCGATATCCGGGATAACCCCGGCAAATACACAGCGCTGTTCGCAAACTCGGCCAATCTGCGGGTGCTGGACTACCTGGCCGCCTGCAACCGGCTGGATGCCACGCCCTACCAGACCAATTACAGCCTCGTCCACGCCATCGACGCGGATCGCTTTGACGAGGGGGCCGAGGACGCCATCGAGCTGGGGGACGACCAGTTCCGGGAGCTGGTGCAGCGGTTCCAGCGCCGGGTGGATGACCGTAGGCAGAACGCCGCTCGGCCCAGTCTGCCGCAGCTGGGGCTGAACCTTATCAGCATAAACACCAACAAAGGGCTGTATGTGCTGGCTTACCGCCCGCTGCGGCTGGATGTGCGCCGCCGCACGCTGCGGGCCGACGCCGATCCGGTCATCTGCCGGGAGTTCACCATCAACGGCGCAAAGCTGAGCATCCACCAATTTCTGGACGCCGACGACCACGCGCTGCTGGACGACTTTTACAAAAATCAGGAGACCATCAAGGATCGTATCACCCGGGGCAACCCGCAGGTGCGCGGCGTGGACGATATGCCCTACCTGATCGCCATTGGGCGCGACTGCCCGGTGGATTTGGAGCACGAGTACCGCGGCATCCTCAATATGTTCGAGGATCCCTCCGGCGAGACAGCCACCGCACCGCTGCGGGCTTTCTTTGGCGAGATGACGGCCCGGCCCCGACGCCGCAAATCCTACCCGCTGGCGCTGCTGAACAACAAGGTCAACCTGGACCAGCTGCTTGCCATCAACAATGCCATGCGCTATCCCCTGGCCTATGTGCAGGGGCCGCCGGGCACCGGCAAGACCAACACCATCGTCAACACGCTGACTACGGCGTTTTTCAACGAGCGCACCGTGCTTTTTGCCAGTTACAACAATCACCCGATTGACGGCGTGGTGGAAAAATTGCAGCAGATCGACTACCACGGCCATACGGTGCCCTTCCCGATTTTGCGGCTTGGCAACGCCGAAAAGACCGCCGAAGCGCTGCGGACCATCGCCAAATTGTATGACCAGTGTATCCAGCTCCCGGTGCCGGAAAAGCTGCTGGACAAAAACCACGCCGACCGCACAGCCCGCGCCAAACAGCTGACCGAGCTGCTGGAACGCTATGAGCGGGTGCTTGACCTGCGGGAGCGCAAGGAGACCATCGAGCGCCTGCTGGAAGCCCGCAGCCAGATGAACTTCCGCTTTGAGCTGGAGGCCGGGCAGCTGCCCCAAGTCAACCGCGAGCTGGCCGCCTACGGCGATATTGACACCGCCGACGCCATGGCCCTGCTGGACCGCAACGAGGGCGAACTTTTGCGCTACCTCTACTACACGTCGGTGCAGTACATCCGCCGCCTGGCCGAACCGAAATATGAGGATTTGATGGAGATTGTCCGCAGCGCCGACAACGATAAGGAGAAGGCAGCGGCTTTTAATAAATATCTCTCCGAGCCGGAAAACCTGAAAAAGCTGTTGCGCGTTTTCCCCATCGTGGCAACGACCTGCATCTCCGCCCACCGCCTGGGCGACCCCGAACCGAGCTTTGATATGGTCATTATGGACGAAGCCAGCCAATGCAACACGGCCATGTCGCTGGTGCCGATTCTGCGCGGCCGGTCGCTGATGCTTGTCGGCGACCCGCAGCAGCTTTCCCCGGTTATTCTGTTGGACCCCGCCGACAACAAGGCCCTGCGCCGCAAGTACAGCGTGACCGAGGAATACGACTACATCGAAAACTCGATTTACAAGTGTTTCCTGGCCTGCGATGCCGTCAGCGACGAGACGCTGTTAAGCTACCACTACCGGTGCAGCCCGCGCATCATTGAGTTCAACAACCGCAAATACTACAACCACAAGCTGCACATTGCCAGCCAGGAGCACAACCCCGAGCCGCTGGTCTATGTGGATGTGCCCGACAACACCACCGACGAGCGCAACACTGCCCCGCAGGAGGTGCGCCGCATCGACGCCTACTTGAGCCGCCACCCGGATAAGCAGGTGGGCATCATCACGCCGTTTGCGCGGCAGCGTGCCGCCATTGAGGCGATGCTGCGGGCCAACCACTACGACAACGCCAGCTGCGGCACGGTACACGCATTCCAGGGCGACGAGAAGGATGTGGTCATCTTCTCACTGGCGCTGACCGACCAGACCCGGGAAAAGACCTACGCCTGGCTAAAAACCAACAAGGAACTTATCAACGTGGCGACCTCCCGTGCGCGGGATCAGCTTGTCATCCTGTCCAGCCAGAAGGAACTGGACCGCCTGCACGCGGGCGCGGTGGATGATGATATCTACGAGTTGGTGCAGTACGTGCGCACCAACGGCGTGTCCGACGTGACCGAGAAGCCCGCCGCCAGCCGGGCACTGGGCATCAAGCCGTACAGCACCAGGACAGAGGACGCCTTTTTGGAGAACCTGAACCACGCGCTGGACAACGCTTTCCTGGACGGCAGCCGCTGCACTGTGCGCAAGGAAGTCCCCATTGCCCAGGTGTTTGAGAATAACCCCAGCTACACCGACCTGTTTTACACCGGGCGGTTTGATTTTGTCGTCTACCAGCGGGAGGGCCGCCGCCTGATGCCGATTCTGGCCATTGAGCTGGACGGCCGCGAGCACCGTGACGACCCCGCCGTCCAGCGCCGTGACCGCAAGAAGGAGCAGATCTGCCGTGAGCACGGGTTTGAGCTGATCCGCGTGGAGAACAGCTATGCGAGACGGTATAATTATATTAAAAGTATTTTGATAAATTACTTCAGGAAAGTGCCGTAACGCCCGCCCCCAGCCCTGCACAAAAAAAGACCTGCATCCCATCAGGACGCAGGTCTTTTTTGCTGCGGCTTACCGCCAATGAAACGTGACCATGCCGTACACATAAATAAACGCAATGGCACAGGGCACAAAATACCGGAACACAGGTTTCATCCAGGGCTGCACTTTCAGCCCTTTGCCGGTGTTGGCCTCGTTTACAAAATTCTCCCAGCCCCAGCCGAGGCGGTTGCAGCAGAAGAGAGCTAAAACCAGCGTTCCCAGCGGCAGAACGTTGTTGCTGACGATGAAATCCCAGAAGTCAAGCCACGCGCTGCCCGGCGCAAAAGGCTGGAAGTGCAGTACGCTGTACCCCAGCGCTGTCGTCAGCGCCAACAGAAAGATGCCCGCGCCGCAGACCACACAGCCTTTCGGGCGTGTCCAGCCGGTCAGCTCGCGCACCATGGCCAGGATGTTCTCGCAGACGCCCAGCACGGTAGACAGCGCCGCAAACACCATGAACAGGAAGAACAGTGCGCCCCACCAGCGGCCCCCGGCCATGTTGTTGAAAACACCGGCCATCGTGTCAAACAGCAGGCTTGGCCCGGCAGTGACTTCCAGCCCGTAGGTGAAGCAGGCCGGGAAGATGATGATGCCCGCCAGCACCGCCACAAAGGTGTCCAGCGCGATGATGTGCAGCGACTCGCCCATGAGGGAGCGTTCCTTGCCGATGTAGCTGCCGAAGATTGCCATGCCGCCCATGCCGACGGACAGCGAAAAAAACGCCTGGTTCATGGCCGCCACGATGACGCTGCCGTTGATTTTGGAAAAATCCGGCACAAGGTAGAACCGCAGCCCCTCGGCGGCTCCGGCAAAGGTCAGGCTGTGGATGGCCAGCACCAGCATCAGCACCAGCAGCGCTGTCATCATGTACTTGGTCACGCGTTCCAACCCGCCCTGCAAGTTGAAGCTGAGCAGTACGAACGCCGCCACGACCACCGCAAACAGATAGGTCACGTTGACTTTCGGGTCAGCGAGCATCTGCGCAAAGCCGAAATCGGCGTTGTCCCCAGTCAGGAATTTGACAAAATAGTACAAAATCCAGCCGGTGACGACCGTGTAAAACGCCATGATGGCAATGTTGCCGATCAGGCTGAACACGCCGAACACGCCCCACTTGTGGCCGGGCTTTTCCAGACGCTGGTACATATAAATGGGGCTTGCCTGCGCCGCGCGGCCCACGGCCAGCTCCATGATCATGGCGGGCAGGCCCAGCACCAAAAGGCAGAGGATGTACAGCAGCATAAAGCTGCCGCCGCCGTTCTGGCCGCACATCCAGGGGAATTTCCATACATTGCCGCAGCCGATGGCGCACCCGGCGGACAGCATGATAAAGCCCAGGCGGCTGCCCAGGCGCTCGCGTTTGTTCATTGGCTCGTTTCCTTTTCGGTCGTGATGGTTATGCAGACGATCTCGGTGCGGCCCTGGGTGCGGAACTTGTAGCCCCAGGTGCCGGTGCCGCCGCTGACGATGGCATCGCAGCGGTCTGTGATATGTTTTCTGCCGTAGTTGCGCTCGTTTTTGGCAGCCATGCCCACCGCGCCTGCAGGCCAGACCTGCCCGCCGTGGGTGTGGCCGCTCAAAATCAGATCGGCCCCCGCTGCGGCGGCGTTCTTAAAGTCCCGCGGCTCGTGGTCAAGCCAGACCGTGTAGCGGTCGTCCGGGCCGGTGGGCATCAGCTGTGCAGCCGTAAAGCGGCTGCCGTTGGTGTACAGGTAGTCCTTGCGGCCCACGATGCGCACGCCGCAGGACAGCGTGATGGCGGTGTCCTCCAGAATGCGGACACCCGCTGCGGCAAAGGCGCACTCCAGGTCGGCGCGGCCAAAACTCGGCTCCCGCCAGTGGTGAAACAGGTCGTGGTTGCCCAGCACATAGTATTTGCCCAAGGGGGCATCGATCTCGCCGAAGAACTGGCAGAAGGCGTCGAAATCCTCTTTCTCGGTGTACTCGTCGAAGATGTCGCCGGTCAGCACCAGCAGATCCGGCTGGCAGGCCGCAACTTTCTCCCGCAGTTCCGGGATGCGGGTGCGGTCCATGGCCGCGCAGGCCCGGGGGTGTACGTCGCTGATCTGTACGATGCGCAGCTGACCATTGGGCAAGGCTTTCTGCGTTGTCAGGTTATATTTTGTGGTACACAGCCGCAGCGCCCGGCGGCGGCCCCACCACATGATAAACCCGGTCAGCAGCCACGGCATTATGCCGCCCAGCCAAAAAATATGCCAAACAGTCAGCGGCGCACCGCCGACACGCCGCAGCACCAGCCCGATGCCGGTGCCGATGCAGTAGAAGGTGACGAGATGCCCGACAAAGACGATGCCAAGGCCCAGCGGGTCCCGGCTGATATAAGCCAGCAGCGCCATCAGCACCAGCGGCAGGCCGTAGTACAGCACTACCACTGATATGTTTGAAGTGGATCAGCAGAAGTACCAGTACTATCAGTACGGCATGGCAAGTTTTGCAGACTGCATCACCGCGTTCAAGGGCGAACAGACCCTGACTTCCGGTATCATGAACGTTACCGATTCCAATCCCAAGACCGTGGGCATCATTGCCACCACCAACGGCAGCCCGATCTTTGCACAGACCAACACTTCTTCTGACCCGAACACCTATGCGTTCTATGCAATGGAAAACCTGCTGGACGAAAACGGTTATGATGTGAGCCGTCTGGACATGATCAACGACACACTGGATACAGAAAAGTATGACATTCTGGTGCTGCCGGCTCCTAAGACAGACCTGACCACCGATTCTGTACAGAAGCTGCAAAACTTCATGTACAATGACGGCAAGCTGGGCAAGCAGCTGGTCTACATCGCAGACTACACCCAGTCCTCCACGCCGAATCTGGACGCATTCCTGAAAGAGTGGAACGTACAGGTGGATTACAGTTCTGTCATCGACGAAAACAACAGCACCAATCAGGAAGTCAACATTCTCCTGTCCCAGAGCAACAACAGAAGCTTCGTGGCTCCGGTCGTGACAGTGACAGATGAAGAAGACTATACCGGTAATCTGGCAAATGCCAGCCTGCCGATTGTGGCTCCTATGGCACGTCCGATCCAGACACTGACCGCCAACAACGGCAGAACGGTAACGGCACTGCTGACCTCGTCGGATACCTCTTACTGCTACCCGCTGTCGCCGAAGGACTACAGCACAGACAGCACTGCTGATGTGGCTGACGGTTCTGCGGACAGTCAGGAAGCTACAGAGGCAGCCACCGAAGCAGCTGCTACTACCACTTCTTTCGATAAGGATTCTGCACCCAAGGGACAGAATACCGTTATGGCACTTTGCCGTGACCAGCAGTCCACCGGTGACGCTTTCATTGAAAGTGATGTGATCGTGCTGGGCTCCATGTCGATGCTGGACGTAAATCTGGTACAGAATTCGGCATACAACAATGCGGAATACTTTGTAGGTCTGCTGAACTCTGTCTGCGGCAAGGAAGACAGCATCGTAGTTGCTTCCAAGGACTTGACACAGACTTCGATTTCCGCATCTGCAACACAGCTGAAAGCGATCCGTCTGGTCGTGGTATTCCTCATTCCGCTGGCAGTTGTTGTGGCTGGCGTGATCGTTGCAGTCCGCAGACGGTACCGTTAAGGGAGGCACATCATGCGTAAAAAAGCACTGGGAATCATCGGCGGCGTGGTGCTGGTGGCAGCACTGGGCACGGCATCGTTTTTCCTGCTGCGGAATACACCGGAGGAGGATTCTTCTTCCGTGTCTTCTTCTGACAGTAGCGAGGAAAGCATTTCGCTGACCTCGGAAGACCCGAACGATGTGACTTCTATCGACATCACCAACGGCAGCGGTTCCTTTGCAGTGGTTCGCACGGCAGAGGGCACCGGCACAGGAGATGACCATGCGGCATATGCCGTGTCCGGCTGGGAAGATCTGCCTATGGATACCTCCACTCTGTGGACACTGTCCAACAATACCGCTTCTATGGAAGCCAACGGGGTGGTAGAAGAAAACTGCTCCGATCTGGAAAAATTCGGTCTGGACGATGCCGAGGCGATCGCAGTCACACTGCATTTCGCCGACGGCAGCGACTACAGCTTCCGCGTGGGCAATGCTGCCGCAGATGCTTCCAATACCTACTTTGCACCGGCAGACAAGGACACCGTCTACACGGTGAAAACATCGCTGGTGGCAAACTTCAGCAAGTCCGCAACGGATTTCCTGTCCACTACGATGCTGGAAGCACCGGCGGATACCAATGATTATCCCATTGTCAACAAGCTGACTGTGGAACGCAAGGATATGGACTATACGCTGGAGCTGGACTATGACGAAGATGCCGCAAACAACACCAATATGGGCGGCACTGTGGCAAGCCATGAAATGGTATCGCCGGTGCCGGCATATCTGAGCGTAGACCGTTCGACACCGGTGGTGACCGGCATGTTCGGACTGAAAGCGGAAAAGGTTGCAGTTCCGCACCCCTCGGCAGAGGACATCGCCAATGCCGGACTGAATGACCCGTTCGGGACGGCAACCATGGCGTGTGCAGACGGCAACACATATGTACTGACATTCGGCGAACGCTTTACCGAAAAAGATGAGGAGAACGGTACGGAAACGGCGTACTATTATGCGATGCTGAACGGTGTGGACGCGATCTATCAGGTGACCGAGGAAAACTTGGTCTGGGCGACAACAACGCCCACGGATATTGCTTCCAAGCTGGTGCTGGGCACCTATGTCTGGGACGTAGGCTCACTGGATGTCAGCGTCGGCGAGCAGAAGTTCCAGTTTCAGGTGACCGGCAGCGATAAGGACACCGCGGTCGTCACCCTGAACGGAGAGAGTACCGACAAGGAACGTTACCGCCAGTTCTACTCGTTCCTGCTGAACACCACGGCGGAAACCGTCAAGCTGGACGGCGAGCCGGCAGGGGAGATGCTGGGAGAAATCCACGTCAAGACACAGGACGGCAAATTCGAACGGAATCTACAGTTCTACGCCATTGACGAGTTCACCTGTCTGATCACCGCAGACGGCAAGTCGGCGTACACCTGCCGTAAAACTTATCTGGACACACTGCTGAACAACATGAACATCTACGACGACACAAGTCAGGACTTTACGACGAACTGGAGCTAAGTCAGGGGGCTGACCGTTCCGGAGAAAGGAAGGAACAGCAATGAATCAGGAATTTTTTATGTATCGGGGGTATCCTCTGGTACGCAAGGGAAACGAAATCTATTATGGGTATATGTCAGAGCCATTCGTGGTAATGATGCAGATCGTGCATCAGCAGGAAGTGAACGGGCTGAAGGTTGCAGATAAGATTCGCGTCTATCAGATCGCAACCAAGGAGCCGGATCCTGTGAAGGCGATCACCAAGACTTCCGACCGACCGAATTTGTATGAAGCCGTAGATCTGGCAAACGTCTGGCTGAAGCGTGCTGAAAAGGACGCAGCAGCAAAGTAAATCCGATTTGCTTGCAAAAGAGCATCTCTGCACGGGAGTGATCCTGTGGGAGATGCTCTTTTTGTTTGGCTGCCTTTTTTTAAAAAATAGGCTCCCCT
>OLVX01000336.1_pt1 | contig 47652 bp, 40 predicted proteins | sample 1673271 | NCBI WGS metagenome assembly OLVX01 (sample SAMEA3178939, study PRJEB25190) | human gut metagenome | biome: human gut; feature: human-associated habitat; material: faeces | place: Austria | collected 2013
TCCGCATTTGGGCAAATCGAGTATTAAAAGAATTTATTATTAAAGGCTATGTGATGGACGATGCACGACTGAGAGAACCAGAAAACCTCTTTGGTAAGGACTATTTTGAGGAACAGTTGGAGCGTATTCGTGATATTCGCTCCAGCGAGCGCCGTTTTTATCAAAAAATCACGGACATTTACTCCCAGTGCAGTGCTGACTATGATGTGAACAGTCCTGTTACAAAAGAGTTTTTTGCCACAGTACAGAATAAGCTTCATTACGCTGTCACTCATCATACGGCGGCTGAGATTGTTTATGGACGAGCCGATAGCACGAAACCAAACATGGGCTTGACAACTTGGAAAAATGCTCCGCAGGGGCGTATTCGCAAGTCTGATGTTTCAATCGCCAAAAACTACTTGAACGAAGAAGAAATGATAAATCTGAATGAGATCGTGACAATGTATCTGGACTATGCCGAAAGACAGGCACGGCGAGGAAATATCATGTATATGCAGGATTGGGTTAATCGTTTGGATGCGTTCCTCCAGTTCAACGAAGAAGATATTTTACATGACAAAGGCAAGGTGACCGCTGCCATCGCAAAGGCGTTTGCAGAAAGTGAATTTGAAAAATTCCGTGTTTTGCAGGACAGAACATATCAGAGTGATTTCGACCGTCTTGTGGCAAATATCGAAGAAAACAGCAAACAAACAAAATAAATCAGGAAACCCCACGCTTCCGATTTTATTGTCAGAAGTGTGGGGCTTTTGTATCAGGTTTACAGATCATATACCAATTCGTGCAGAACGATTTCTTCCGCACGGTTACGGATACTGTTCATACGGCGCACCCATTCTATTTGATCAGCCGCTTTGAACGCTTCAGTTACGCCTTCCTGCTTTGCCATAGCTGAAACGATGTTTTCAATGCGCTCGTTGCAGACTTGATCGATTTCAGCTAAATGCTTGAACAGCGTTCCCTCCAGCACATAGTTGTTGTAGAGTATTTTACGGTACTTTTTCAGATAGCTGCGGCGCATACGCCCGTATTTGCCTATCTGATATTCGCCGTCATCCGGCAAAGTAATGTTGGGAATGAAATAATATCCCACTTGACGGTATGTACCGCCCATTTCTTCAAAGATAGTTTTCATAAAATTCAGCTCCTTTTGTGTTGATTTCCAGCGGTTATAAGGCTTTTTGACTCCTTTCTTACAACTGCTTTTCAATTCACCACAAATGAGCCGCAGTCATATGTATTAGGTGGCAGAAACAACCCTTTACATATTAACTCTTGGTTTGAAATACTGTTGGATTCCCCGTTTAATTCATCATCACGACTAAGACGTTCATACAACGCTGTCATGAATCCCTGTTTCTCTGTCATAGTCAGATGTCCTCCTTCCTTTGTTTATTAATTGCCTGTTCTCATCCCATATCCGTTCCTGTACCGGGTTCTGATGTTTCCGGGACGTATTAACCAGAAAAGACACGCTGAATGCCTATTCAGTTCTGGTATCACTACGGGCAGACTGTTTCGTTTTCAAGGTTCGTGTAAGAAGTAAAAAAGATTCTTACACTAAACGAAATGCTCAGAGGTCTTTTTACAGCCCCCTTACTGCATCTTTTTTGATTTCGTGTCATCTTTTTAAAGTTCCTTACACAATCTCTGTACTGACGAAACAAAATACGGACATGTTTTGAAATTGTTTTTTACAAAATACAATTTTGTTCTTTAAGGTAAAAAAATAAGCCTCAAGAGACTTTTTAATCATTTTGGAGCTCCAACTCTTTAAATTTGATTGATTAAGAAGTCTCTTCAAACTTACTACACCGGCAGCAAGTTTATACTTCTTATACTGCCTTACCGCAAAGTGGTTCGGGTTCTTCTGCTCCAGCTCCTCAAACAGCAGGTCAACCGCATTTTTGAAATTTTCATCATCTTCCCTTGCTTCACTGGCATCCACCAGATCAATCAGCATGGAAAAATTCTGTTCTTCCTCCGGTGCTTCGTACCAGATATATGCGATTAGTGCCGTGTAATAGAGCTTTTCGGCTTTCACCCAGAAATCCTCAGAGGCTTGCTGTCCTTCCCCTTTGGTATTTACAATGATTGTGTTTACGAGTTTCAGAATGTCCTTTTCGCTCCGGATGTAAGCGAAAGGGTTGTAATGCATTGATTTTGCAAAGTTAATGGTATTAAGCACCTTAATCCGGTAATCATTCTTAGACAGCATTTTGCCGCATTCGACCAGCACAGTTCCTTTCGGATCGGTGACCACATAGGAACTGTGCATCTGCATAAGATTCGGCTTCACAAAAAAGCGTGTCTTACCTGAGCCGGAACCGCCGATCACAAGAATGTTTTTATTCCTTGCATACTTCGGCTGCTTTGGTCTGCCGGACATCATAAGACGCTCCGTTGCCGTTAAAAGCACGTTGTTTTCAAATACCGGATCGACATAAGGCTCTATGTCTTTGGCAGTTCCCCACCTTGCCGAACCGTATTCTACTCCCTGCCGGAATTTCTTTGCATTTTTCGCTTTATAATATACTACCATACGAAATCCTATCCCGCATCCCACGCCAACCAGTAAATCCCCCGGCATAAAACTGGGAAACGGGTTTACAAACGCACCTCCCATCCCATTGATCGTGTCCAACACCTTCTGTAACGTGTTATCTCCTACCTGCTGTCCGTACAGCCATGAAACCTTATTAAAGACATATCCAAATATCACATAGGGAGCACATTTGAGGGCAAGCTGTTTCCCATTTACCCCTCTGCACTTTTCTTTGAGAGTTTTCGGGATTGACTGCAAATCCTTTACAATTCCGTCAATGACCTTGCTTATAGGCTCTGTCCCCTGTCTTTGTTTTTCTCTCTGCTCCGCTCCCTGTTCTTGTTCTGTGCGATCATCTTCTGAAGTCCTTTCAGTTTCTGCCGTAATGACGGACGCTGTTGCTTTTTCTCATTAACTTTTACAAATTCCTTGAACGCCTGTGCAATCACATCGGCATCCTTACCCTTAAAAAATACAAGGTATTTTGGCGGCTCCGTGGTCTTATCCCGCTTCACAGCGAAATCTACATTGTACTTTCTCGCCACACGCTCAAAAGCCTTAATGTTATCATCCGTGACCTCTATGGACTTCGCACCCGCTCCCTGACCTACCAGCTTTTTCACCGGTATTTTCCCGTGGGAAGGCTCTTTATTCTTCTGATGCTCCAGATACATCTTCATCGCCTTCTGGAGAACACTTGCGGTCAGTTTGGATGTCTTGATTGCAAGGGCAATCGTTTTTTGTGTTGTTTCCTCCTGCACAGTGTACCTCCTTCCTGATCTGCATCCTTTTTATCAGGGCGGAACCAACAGCCTGTGGAGCTGTATTTTCATTCCCATATCTACAATTCCTCTCCTTCCTCATGTTCCCTGTCCCACCAGTTCAGTTCTTCCTCATAAAAATCATCCAAAGCAGTCTTAAGTGCTTCCTCCTGCTTTTTTGTCTTGATGACATCACGCACTGCCTTTATAACAACTGCCCCTACTGCAATCACAATCAATAACTTCTTTCCATTTTTTCTACTCATTTTTTCTTCCTTTCCACTTCTGGACATTGTGACCAGAAGTTGTTGTAATAAAAAAAGACAGATACAAAATCTTTCGATCTCATATCTGCCTTAACGCTGTTACTTTCCTATAAACCTCTTGTATGATTAAATTATCGCATAATAATCGCAATACCCACGAACTCCATCTTCCCAACATTGTTTTAATGATTTTACTGACTGTTTAATATATTCATGATCAGAAGCTGCACGAGGTCCAGCGTATCCATTTCCTGCGTCCCAACTTTCCCATCTAAATTTTACATCTTCAATCTCTTCTGCTCCTGTTATTGTTGAAATATATACATCTCCAGACCAGCCAACTCTTAATTGATGTGATATACAATCATTTGCATTAGCAATCATATCTTTATATATTGATTCTGTGATATCTTTAATATTTACTATTTTACATTCCTTATAATTAAAACAACTATTCAATTCTATTTCTGATATATCTCCTTTTGAGAAAAAAACAGGCATAAAATGTGATGGTAAGTCATTTTTAAACGAAACCGTATATAAATAACACTGATCCCTATCAGAAGATACCTTTCTCAGTATATCTCCCCTTGAGCTTATTAACGTAAGTTCAATTTTTCCCCTTAATTGTTCGCTCAAAAATTCTATCGTCTGGGTTCTATTTTCAAAAATTCTTACCTTCGTACCTTCAGACTCTAATCTACTTATCAATTCATCATTATACTGACCTATGTCTTTCGAAAACGCAATTATGCATTTTTTACTATTCCTCATAATGCTACGCTCAACAATTTTCTGAAATTTAGTAACAGAAAATTGTTTATACAAGATATCCTGATCAATCTGTAAGGCAATAAGTCTATCAAACAAACTATCTCCATCAATTATAATATCCACTCCATTTTTCATTCCTAAAATATTATTAGAAACCAGTTCTGAAACTTCCTGTAAATTTTTTTCTATTAAGCTTCTATCTAATATTCGAATACATCTTGCTTCAATTTTCCATTCCCATTTTTGGTATCTCTTTACTATATTCCCTAGTTCTAAACCTTCTTCAAGAATTTCTTTACATACTAAATATGTATTTTCATCCAAATAAGAAAACACTTCATCTAATTTGCCTAATATATTTTCTATTTCATCCACATGATTATCTACTGTATAATGAGTTTGCTTTAATTGACTAGCCATTTCTAAAATCATGTGTACAACATTTTTTAGTTCAAAAATATTCTTTTTAACTTCAAGCGAAATTATTGGTTTTGAATCTCCCACAGCAATTTCTCTTTGGATTACATTCCAAACCTGCTCCATATGAACTGCATCATAATGAGCACACCACTCACCTATGTCTAAAATATCCCAAATATTATTCTCTGAGCAATCTAATGTGCTATATTTTGAAAAATCAACGGCATAACTTTTTTGCTTTCTTCCTAAAATCAAAAAATATATTTCGTTAAACTCATTATCGACTTTATTGTCAACTATTGTATCTAATGAATCTATTATTTTCTTACTTGTTTTAGTAGATGTTATCTGAACACCAATATGTCTTTTTTTATCTCCCAAATCAATTCCAGGAAAACCATTTACATCTTCATTTAGGTTTACTAAATTCCACCCCATACACACATTCAATAAATCTTTAATAAAGTCTTCTGAAAATACATTATCATCTAATAAATTATTCTTTGCCTTTGTTTCTATTTCATCAATAAAAATTGACAATGCATGAACGATTTTATCATAAATATCCTTTTTTTTGATCATTTTTCCATCCCTCCAATGCGAATTTATTTTCAATAGTATAGTAGAAAGTGCATTAAACACCAAAACAATTATACCAAAATAAAAAGATATTTTTAATATATTTTTGATTTTTTGAATTCTCAAGGTTTAAAAATTATCGCAATACATATATTGTGTATAATTTTACCTCAACCTGTTCATTTTCTACCCATACATCATCCAGCAACAGACAATGTGCCAATACCTCTACATTCTCCATATCTATAAGCCGATTAACCACCTCATCCCCTTTGTTCGGTGCTTGGGCTGAACATACAGCAAAATCCCACCTAGCTTCCCTGCAATACTTATATAACCCCAAAATATATTTGTTTGACATGATAAATCCAAACGCTTCATTCTTCTGATACGTCATTTTATGTTTATCCCATTCATCCTCCGGCAAAGAAAAGTAACATCTTGCCGTCTCGACATAGCAATCCCCTTGATAAGTCGGCTGTAACTTTTTCTCCTGCCGAAGCATCTGATGATAGATTTTCTCCCTGTCTAAAACACTTCTTGCCCTTGTAAAATCCGGTGTTTTTCCTCTCATGAACGTATAGACATTATTGATTATTGTCTTGCTCGCCAATGCCTTATATTCCCCCACTCTATGGAGATACTGCAATACCTCTGTCAATTTCTCTTTTGATGCGATCTCCTGATAGCAGCCTGCATCCAGTTCAATCCTTTCAAATTGAAGCGGTGTACTGCCTTTCTTAATCTCCCGCTCCATAATCCGTTTCGTATCACGCATTGATTCCATCTTTTTTTCCTTTCCACTTCTGGACGTTGTGACCAGAAGTTATAAAGAGGGCAGATACAAAATCCACAATCTCATATCTGCCCTGCATTTCAGCAAATGAACTATCTCCTTGCATATTCCAGTATAATATTTATTATTTCTTTGATGATCGCAGCTATTTTTATGGCAAGGACAACCACACCAACGACTCCGCCTATAATGGCATCCAGTACAAGCACACCTATGCTTCCGGCAATCCCAAAGTTGCGTGGTATCAACAGCATAAGCATCTTCCGTATCCCAAATGGGAACCCACTCATAATCCAAAATTGAAACCAGTTTACCCCATTTCCATCTACACAAATCCAATAGCACATATTCATCCACACTGCAATCACAAGCAATGGCAGTATCACCTTAAACAATACCCTTTTCATGCCAACCTCCCCCATACATATCATGCTGCACTTCCTGTTGATAAAAATGATTTATCGTAGTGGGTGCATTATAAAGTGCCGTAACCATATATGCCTTGATATTTGTGATTTTAGTGGTGGTATTCTGCATACAGCCAATCACATATTCCAAATGGCTGCTTTCCAGTTTCAAAAACCTTGATTTCACAAGCTCATACGGATATTCTTCTCCTGCTACCCTGATTGTTGGACGCTTCACGCAGACTACCTCACAGATTACCTGGAACAGTTCATCGTAAAGCTCTCTCTTTCCATAACCATCATAATGCATATGGTGATCGTAACTGATATTTTCTTTGATTAGCTCTATGTATGTCTGGACATCATCCATCACATCCATCGTATCCTTTTTCCCTGAATCAGATTGAATGATAGGATTGATATAACTCTCCTCAGTATAGTTTAAATCCGTCTGATTATAGTTAGTATAATTAGGGTTCGATTCTCCGACTTCTTGAGGTTCGATTTCCGGACTTCCAGAGGTCTGATTTTCCGACTTCCTGAAGTCTGATTTTCCGACTTCTGTGATTTTATCAGTGTTTCCAGACTTTTTTTCATCTACATTTTCTGCCAGAGAAGCAAAGTTCTTCACATATATGATGTCCGGTTTGCCCAATCCTCTACGCACTTTCTCTACCAGACCAATTCCCTTAACAGAATCCAGCTCTGCAAGAACCTTAACCGCCTTTTCCTTTCCACACCCCAAATCTTCCATAATACTGTCTATGGTGTATATGATATATGCCCGGTTATCCTCATCGAACCATTCATTTTTCATAGATAAGGACATACGATCAAGCATCAGACCATATAAAAGTTTTGCATCACTGGATAATTTCTTAAATCTTTCATCCTTGATCAGTAGGCGAGGAACACGATAGAATGAGAACTGTTCTGCTTCTATCCCGTAATAATAATCCAGTTGTAATATTCCACTCATTCCCGGCTCCTCCTTTCTACTGCGTATTCTTCCAATTCTCCAATAACTGATAAATAATGTTCTCTATTTGCTCCCTGCTGTATGTCGCAGGAAAATAATTGTTAATGCGCTGTGCTTTTATGATAACCTTTCGCTCCACAGGTTTTTCTTTTTCCAACAGCATACGAACCATCGGAAAGGTAAGTTCCCCTTTTTTGTCACTTTCCTTGAGCATGGCACTCTGCTGAGTTGTGATAGCAACATTTGTTTCCTGTATTGCAACCAAAACCCATTGCTGCGCATCCTCTGATAAAAATGATAAATCAACCGCCTGCATGATACCGATTTTCTTTGCGTCCACCATATCAAGCAGCGAATCCGACAGGCGTGAAATCCATATATATCTCTGAACCGTCTTTGCACTCTCTCCTGCCGCTTCTCCCAGTTCTCCGAGTGTAAGTCCGCCTTCCTTACTTCCCTGATGCTTCATTGCATCGTATTTCATTCTGTATGCCTTTGCTTTCTCACTCGGAAGAATATCCTCCCTCTGAATATTAGAATCTACCATGATAATCGTAGCTTCATCATCCGTATAATCACGGATGAACATCGGCATTGTAACAAGTCCGACAAGCTCGCAGGCGTGTCTCCGGCGGTGTCCGGCAATAATCTCATAACCGCCATCTTTCATCGGTCTGGCGATGCCTGGCATCAACACTCCATGCTCCCTGACGCTTTCCACCGTTTCCTGCATCTTTTCATCATCCAGTACCTTAAACGGGTGTCCTTTGAACTCATGCAGTTCTGACAATGCGATTTCCTGTACCTGCTCTGTTCCTGTCTGTGGCTGCTCCGTTCCAAATAAATCATCAAAACTGCTCAGCTTTACCTTTGCGGCACTCCCTTTCTTATTCATCTGCAAGCACCTCCTCTGTCAATGACTGGTAGGCACTTGCCACTTTTCCATTCGGATCGTGCTGATAAATGCTCACACCTTCCGCAGAAATCTCAGCAGCTCTTACCGACATCGGGATACTTTCTTTGAATATCTTCACCCGGCTTCCATAATTCTCGATCAGCAATATACTGATGTCCTTTGCATAATTGGTACGGTTATCAACCATTGTCAACAAAATACCCTCTATTTCCAGTTTCGGGTTGATCTGACGCTTTACCTTTCCAATCGTCTTAATAAGCTGCTCCAGACCTTTTACCGGCAGATATGCCGCCTGTACCGGAATCAAGATACTGTCTGCACAGGCAAAGGCATTTATCGTAATCATACCGAGTGATGGCATACAGTCAATCAGAATGTAATCGTAGCGGTCTTTCTGCTGTTCTATGTAAGTACGAAGTACCGTTTCCCTACTCATAACATTTACGAGCGAGGTTTCCAAACCGGAAAGCTCAATATTTCCTGGCATGAAGTCTATCCCTTCCTCATGCTTTAAAATGCCATATTCAGGGCTTTCTTCTTCATCATTGATAATATTTGACATAATGGTGGCAAGCGTGATTTCCAGTCTGTCCGGCTCCTGTACCCCAAGACTTGCCGTAAGACTTCCCTGTGCATCTGCATCTATCAGCAAAACTCTCTTTCCCTGTTTTGCCAGTCCGATTCCTAAATTGCTTGTTGTGGTGGTCTTTCCAACTCCACCCTTCTGATTTGCAATTGCTATAACTTTACACATGATAAAATTCTCCTTATTCTCTACTATTGATTTTTCACATTACTTTTCTGTACTTCTGCATAAGCTCTGTAATATTTGCTTGTTCCTTTGTTGCTATAAAGCTCTGATATTTCTAATACTTCAATTTTAGGATGACGCTGTAAAATTTTCTGAAACCATACAATGTCATTCTTTGTTCCCATCAATCTGACTTTTAACATTAGTCTGTTCCTCCAAATAAGGCATACAGTTCTCGGTTATAGGTCGCATACTCCGGATAGCGGATCTGTATCGCCTGCCAAAAGAAAGGTGCATAGGCACAGCAGAACAAGTCCTCCACTGTATACTGCCTGCACTCGTTTACCTGTTCCTCTGTTTTTGTGTAATCATCTACACTCGGTGTGCCGTTGCAATACAGGTTAAATGCCATTCGCACCACCTTCATACTGCCACTGGTCTGCCAGCCTTCATGCAAGCACTCAGTTTTTACACATCCCGTCTTAAAATCATAGATGCTATTGATATTTCTTCTCGTATCAACACTGATGCCAAGGCAATAGCAAAGTGCCTTGTGGTACACATCCTGATAGCGTACCTCTTTTAATTTTTCATAGTAGAATTTTTCATGTGCTTCACTAATAAAATTGATTGTCTGTTTCTTTTTGTTTTCTGCTCCTAACGCTGTACTGTTCATAGTGAACCTCCTTTAAAAAATTTTTATTTTGCATATAAAAAAGGACTAAGTCCTTTTTAAGCCATAGCTTTAAGGATTTAGTCCTAATCGAGAGATATAAGAAAGGGAAGCATTGCGCTTCCCTTTCGAGTTATATATAGATTTTGCAAACAATATCTTTAAATCGGTTCGCTTTCGTGTACTCAGCATGATATTTCATGTACTCATTCACATCATCCCTTATAACAATCAGCGTTGTGAAGTAAAAATATTTACGCTCTTCTACTTTCCTGCATTGGCAATCGCTGCCTGTGCTGCAGCCAATCTCGCGATCGGTACACGGAACGGAGAACAGGATACATAATCCATTCCAACCTTATGACAGAATGCAACAGAAGAGGGATCGCCGCCATGCTCACCACAGATACCGATCTTTAAGTTCGGACGCTGGGAACGACCTTTTGTGACTGCCATTTCGATCAGCTGTCCTACGCCGTTTTGGTCAAGCTTTGCAAAGGGATCAGATTCATAGATCTTACTCTTATAATAATCCACCAGGAATTTTCCTGCGTCGTCACGGGAAAAGCCAAAGGTCATCTGAGTCAGATCATTTGTACCAAAGGAGAAAAATTCGGCTTCTTCTGCAATTTCGTTTGCCAGAAGTGCTGCTCTTGGAATTTCGATCATCGTTCCAATGTGATAAACCAGATTCGAATTTTTTTCTGCCTTAACCTTTTCAGCAGTTTCCACAATTACGTCTTTGACAAATTTCAGCTCCTTTTTATCGCCAACCAACGGAACCATGATCTCCGGAACGATCTCAAAGCCCTTTTCTTTACTTACTTCAATCGCCGCTTCGATTACCGCTCTTGTCTGCATTCTTGCAATTTCCGGATACGTAACGGACAGCCGGCAGCCTCTGTGACCCATCATCGGGTTGAACTCATGCAACTCACTGCAGGTGCTCTTTACTTCCTCAACAGAAAGATTCATATCCTTTGCCAGTGCTTCGATATCCTTTTCGTCTGTCGGAACAAACTCATGCAGCGGCGGATCCAGGAAACGAATCGTAACAGGTTTCCCCTCCATTACTTCATAAAGCGCCTTGAAATCGCCCTTCTGGAACGGAATCAGTTCTTCCAGCGCCTTTTCGCGCTCTTCCACGGTTTTGGAAAGGATCATTTTACGGATCTTCGGAATTCGCTCCGGTTCAAAGAACATGTGCTCTGTTCTGCAAAGTCCAATCCCTTCTGCACCGAGACGTACCGCATTTGCCGCATCTGCAGGAGTATCCGCATTCGTGCGAACCCTCAATTTACGGAAGGAATCCGCCCAGCTCATGATTCTGCCGAAGTTGCCGCTGATCGAAGCCTCCTGTGTCTGAATATCGCCGTCGTAAATTTTACCGGTTGAGCCATCCAGGGAAATATAATCCCCCTCAAAATAGGTCTTGCCGCCTAATGTAAACTGCTTTTTCTTTTCATCGATCACAATATCTCCGCAGCCGGAAATACATGCGGTTCCCATGCCTCTTGCCACAACTGCAGCATGGGATGTCATACCGCCGCGCACAGTCAGGATACCCTCTGCAGCATGCATCCCCTCGATATCCTCCGGAGAAGTTTCCAGACGTACTAAAATGACACGCTCGCCAGTCTCATGGGCTTCTTTTGCTTCCTCTGCATTAAAATAGATCTTACCGGCAGCTGCGCCAGGAGATGCCGGAAGAGCCTGTCCCATCACGGTTCCCTTTTTCAGTGCATCCGGATCGAAAGCGGGATGCAGCAGCTGATCCAGAGATTTTGCTTCAATTCTGCTGACAGCTTCCTGAGGCGTGATCATACCTTCATCCACAAGGTCGCATGCGATCTGCAGAGCCGCCTGCGCCGTGCGCTTGCCATTTCTGGTCTGTAAGAAATACAGCTTTCCGTCCTCGATGGTAAATTCCATATCCTGCATATCACGGTAATGCTCTTCCAGACGGTTTGCAATTTTCAAAAATTCCTCATAGCATTCCGGCAGGTCTTCTTCCAATCGGGTAATGGGCTGCGGTGTACGGATTCCTGCAACAACGTCCTCACCCTGTGCGTTGATCAGATATTCGCCATAAATGCCCTTTGCTCCGGTGGAGGGGTTTCTCGTAAAGGCAACGCCTGTACCAGAGGTATTGCCCATATTTCCGAATACCATCGACTGTACATTGACTGCAGTCCCCCAGTCCCCCGGAATGTCATTCATCCTTCTGTATACGATAGCTCTTTCATTATCCCACGAACGGAATACCGCCTTTACCGCTTCCATCAGCTGAACCCGCGGCTCCTGCGGAAATTCTTCGCCCATTTTTTCCTTATAGATCTCTTTAAAACGCCGGATCACCTCTTTTAGATCCTCCGCCGTCAGCTCCGTATCAAAATGAACTTTCCGATCTTCTTTTATTTCATCAATGACCCGTTCAAATAACGATTTGGGAACTTCCATGACAACATCTGAGAACATCTGAATAAAGCGTCTGTAAGAATCGTAGGCAAATCTCGGATTGCCTGTCCGTTTAGCAAAGCCTTCGACCGAAATATCGGTCAAGCCCAGATTCAGGATCGTATCCATCATACCGGGCATCGAAGCTCTCGCTCCGCTTCGTACCGACACAAGCAACGGATTCTCGGTATCTCCGAACTTCTTGCCGAGCTTTTCCTCCAAAAGTGCCAGTGCATCAAAAATCTGTGTCTGAATTTCTTCAGAAATTGACCTGCCATGGTTATAGTAGTCTGTGCAGGCCTCTGTCGTCACGGTAAAGCCGGGCGGAATCGGCAGCCCGAGATTCGTCATCTCTGCAAGGTTCGCACCTTTTCCGCCCAGGAGGTTGCGCATATCCGCATTTCCCTCCCTGAATAAATACACCCATTTCGCCATTGTAATGGTCCCCCTTTGGTCTGTATTTACAGTCATTTAGCATTATGCCGGACTGTTTTTCTCATAAAATCATTTTAACACATTAAAATATGTAAAGTCAAACAATATATTCGTTTTTTATTTGTGCAGTTTTTAGTTTTCCTACCAAATTTTGTCGCAGAATAAACAAAATCTTTCACAAACAGCAAAATGTTGCCAAAAGGAGCCGTTCACGCGCAATACAATTCACCCGCGTCATTTGCAAAAAAATCCGCCTTCTCCATGTGGAATCCACACGGAAAAGACGGATCTTTCTAATTCACAGAATTAAGTACCCACGAAGCGCGTACTCGATTATACACAGCCAATTTAAAATTTCTTAGAAATCCAGCTTTTCTGCAAAGTATGCGTCCAGATCAGCGATCGCAACCCGCTCCTGCTCCATAGAATCACGGAAACGAACGGTTACGCAGCCGTCTGTCTCGGATTCGAAATCGTAGGTAACGCAGAACGGCGTACCGATTTCATCCTGACGGCGATATCTCTTACCGATATTGCCTCTGTCGTCAAATTCGCAGTTGTACTTCTTGCACAGCTGGGTATAGATCTTCTCTGCACCCTCGTTGAGCTTCTTGGACAGCGGCAGGATACCGATTTTAACCGGTGCCAGAGCAGGATGGAAATGAAGGACAGTACGGACATCTCCGCCCTCCAGCTCTTCCTCGTCATAAGCAGCGCATAAAAATGCCAGAACGACACGGTCTGCACCCAGAGACGGCTCAACAACATAAGGGATATATTTTTCATTCTTGGAATCGTCAAAGTAAGACAGATCCTGACCGGAAACCTCTGCATGACGGGAAAGGTCGTAATCGGTACGGTCAGCGATGCCCCACAGCTCGCCCCAGCCAAAGGGGAATAAAAATTCGATATCCGTTGTAGCCTTGGAGTAGAAGGAAAGCTCTTCTTTTTCATGGTCTCTGACACGCATTTCTTCCGGCTTGATGCCCAGAGTCTGCAGCCAGTCGATACAGAACTGTTTCCAGTATGCGAACCATTCGAGGTCGGTGTCAGGCTCACAGAAGAATTCCAGCTCCATCTGCTCAAACTCTCTGGTACGGAACGTGAAGTTGCCGGGTGTGATTTCATTGCGGAAGGACTTACCGATCTGACCAATACCGAACGGGATTTTCTTTCTGGAAGTACGCTGTACGTTCTTGAAGTTTACGAAAATACCCTGCGCGGTTTCGGGACGCAGATATACCGTATTCTTTGCATCCTCCGTAACACCCTGGAAGGTCTTGAACATCAGGTTGAACTGACGGATTTCGGTAAAGTTGTGTTTGCCGCAGGTCGGGCAGGGAACCTGATTATCTTCGATGAATTGCATCATCTGTTCCTGGCTCCAGCCGTCTACAGAGCCTCCCAGATCAATATTGTGCTCCTGCGCATAATCTTCGATGATCTTATCTGCACGGAAACGCTCGTGACATTCCTTACAGTCCATCAGCGGATCAGAAAAGCCGCCCAGATGTCCGGATGCAACCCAGGTCTGGGGATTCATCAGAATCGCGCAGTCCACACCGACGTTGTAAGGGTTCTCCTGGATAAATTTTTTCCACCATGCGCGCTTTACGTTGTTTTTCAGCTCTACGCCGAGGTTACCGTAATCCCATGTATTTGCAAGTCCGCCGTAAATTTCGGAACCGGGATATACAAACCCTCTCGCTTTTGCCAGCGATACAATTTTGTCCATTGTCTTTTCCATCGTTTTTCTCCTTTGACTGCACAGATTTTAATCAAACAGAATATAGGTCAGCATATCTGCGTCGGTTACGGATACTGTTTTGGCATTCGCTGTCGCCTCGACATCCTCCGAACCGTACCGGACCTTATCCCATACTCTGACATTAACCGCTTCCCGCACAACTGCAATGTGCTTTTCTCCCATTTTGAGGAGGTCTTCCTTGCCGATCTGCTCTCCGTCTCCCTTCAGGGAAGAAAGCGTGACATTCAGATCATAGCCTGCATTAAACGCATCTTTTACGGTTCCAACAAACAATGCCAGTTTGTTGAAAGCAGAATAAGCAGAAGCGTCCGCATACTGCATCACGACCGTTACCGTATGATCGTCATTTTCTTTTGCCGCTTTCAGCACAACCGCTTCTTTTCCAGCCGAAGCATTATAAGTATCGCATGCCTGCTGAATCGTACTTTCCAGCTCATCCAGATTATAATAGCTTTCGGAAAAATCTTCTATAATCGTGTGAACCACCTGACCATTTTTTTTGACTTCAATCGTGGTCTCGGTTACTTCCGGCTCCCTGCCGCATCCCGTCAGCATCGCTGCCAGACACAGGATACACAGTGCGCGCATGATCCATTTTCGCGTCATTTATCTGCTCCCTCTCATCTGCATCCGCTCTTTATCTGCCGATGCTATGATCTTAACTATTATAGCCGACCGCCCTTTCTTTTTCAACCCATAACTTTACAAAGTCATTTTATAACGTTTCCAGGATCTCCAGGGTATGAAATTCACCCGGAAGAAAATCCCTCCGGTATTTTTCTGCAATCTGCACAAGCTCTGCAAGCACTTCTTCTTTTAAGGTAAATGTGTAAAGCTTTTCCACGGGCGTCCCTGCGATAAACTCGACTGCATACAGCGCCGTTTCCGAAAAATTGCCCTGCGGCAGCCCCGGGAATTCCCCGTTTGCCACAATCAGCCGGATTTCGTAAATGCATCGCACAAGCCTGCGCGGGATGCTTTTTACCGTCAGCGCCCGCAGGGACTGATATAAAAGCTTTAACACCTCGCGCTCGTCGTTATTTTCCCGTGTGCAGTAATCCGCCAGCTCCAGGAAATACATTCCGTAATAGGCGCCCTCAAAATCCTGCCGCAGCTCTTCAAAATAGCAGTCCGCTGAAATATCACAGACGCTGTAGGAATTTCGCCCTGCATACAGCTCGAACGTCCCGAAGGTAAACGGACTGGTAGGAGCCAGAAAAGCGCTTGTCGGCTTTCTGGCTCCCCTTGCAAAAGCGGATATTTTTCCTTTTTCCCGAGTCAGGATCACGACTCTCCTGTCATACTCCCCGATCGGTTCTGCCTTCAGAACGATCCCGAGCACTTTGATCCGATCCTGCATGTTGTTCCCCATCCTGTCCCTGCGCCTTTGCACGGAAGGACGAAGTAAACGAGCTGCTCTCGTGCAACTTCGCCCGGTTCCGGAGCGCATTTCTTTCCTGTATCTGATTCCGGTACTGCAGATAATCCTCCACACGCCCGGTTTTTAAAAACTGATCCCAGTAGCTTCTTTCATTCATCCTTACCGCCTCCCATGTATCCAATCTGCCGTCTCCGACAGCTTTTACGTCCCTCATAGGATAAGCGGTTTGAACTTTTTTATTCCCTCAGAAAAAAGAGCGTTCTATCTGTCCGGTCTGGTATCCGCAGGGTTGTAACCGAAGTTTTTTAAGAGGAAATCGCTGTCTCTCCAGTCCTTCTTGACCTTGACCCAGAGCTGCAGATTGACCTGGCATTCCAGCATATCCTCGATATCCCGGCGCGCCTGAGAACCGATCTTTTTGAGCATGCTGCCCTGCTTGCCGATAATAATTCCCTTGTGGGAATCCCGCTCACAGATGATCGTCGCATCGATATTGACGATATGCTCCTTAAATTCCATCCGTTCGACCGCCACTGCGATACCGTGGGGAATTTCCTCTTCCAGACAGCGCAGCGCCTTTTCCCGGATCATCTCTGCAACGATCTGACGCTGCGGCTGGTCTGTGATCGTATCTTCATCGTAGAAGGGCTCTCCATAGGGAAGATATTTGAAAATGCAGTCCAACAGCGTATCGGTATTGTTGCTGCGAAGTGCCGATACCGGGACGATTTCTGCAAAATCCATCTCTTTGCGGTAGGTTTCCATTGCATCCAAAACAGCTGTTTTAGGAACGGTGTCGATCTTATTGATCACGAGAATGACCGGCAGCCTGCTGCGCTTTAACTGCTCCAGGATATGCCGTTCCCCGGCACCGATATAGGTCGTCGGCTCTACCAGCCAGAGAATGACGTCCACGTCAGAAAATGTGCTTTCCGCCACCTTTACCATGTAGTTGCCGAGCTTGTTTTTCGCCTTATGGATGCCCGGCGTATCCAGAAACACAATCTGTCCCTTCGGTCCCGTATAGACGGTCCGAATCCGGTTTCTTGTCGTCTGGGGTTTATTGGATGTGATCGCGATTTTCTGTCCGATCAGATGATTCATCAGTGTGGACTTGCCCACGTTCGGGCGTCCTACCAGCGTTGCAAAGCCCGCTTTTTTCTGTTTGTTCTGCGCCATGTATCTGTTCCTTTCCCGGTTTTTGTCTGTATCTGTCCCCGGTTTTAATTTCTGTTTTTGCCGATGTCTTTTTTCCCGCCTGATGCTTTTCACTTATCTTGATAATTATCCGTACAATCAGAATCGCAATTCCGAGTACGATTGCAATCGCAATCAGGATCGGCAAGAGAATAATAAATTCAATTGCGAAATTTTTGAAAAAGCTTCCAACCCTGTAAATATTTGCAGAAAAGCCCTCTGCAATCCGCGCACCCGCGCTCTTTGCCGCTCCTGGCGTGTAGCGCTCCACCTCGTCGATATAGAGGTTGACCGTGCTGTAATCCACCTGATTGTCATAGGTGCGAAGCTGGGATTCCATGCTTTCGATCTGATAGCGTACATCGGTCAGCTGCTCGTTGATCGCAATGATATCCTCGATGGATTCCGCCTGCTCCATCATGGAGAGGAGGCTTTCCTGTTCTGCCAGAAGTGCCTTTTTGTGGCTCTGCAGATCCACATACTGCAGCGTTACATCCTCTGTGGATTCAGATTTTCTCGTCACATTGGACTGCTTGGAAATTCCCGCCAGATAGCCATCAAGCTTCTCCGAAGGAATTCTTGCCGTCAGACGTGCGCTTCTGGCAGCAGACGTTGAACTGGCATAACTGCTATTGGAAATGCTGCTGCTTTCTATGTAGCCTCCAAGCTCCTCCGCCTGAGACTGTGCAGACGCAAGGAGCGCATCAAAGCTTTCCGTCTCTACGTCCATATCCACATTTCGGATCAGCTTGCGCCCGGTCGTCTCTCCCTTTTCTACGGTTTCCGCCTGGGACGAGCCGTTTTCTTCCGATACTTCATCGGCATACTCATAGTCGCCGCTGTCATAATATACACCGCCCGCAGCACTGTAGTTTGACGCAGCCGTATCATAGGCGGATTCCATCGCCATTTTGCTTGCCGAGCCGCAGCCCGACAGCATGGATAAGGCTAAAACACCCGTCAGTACCTTCGTCATTTTCTTTTTCAACATGAAAATCCCTCCCTTCTAAGCTTCCCATTGTGTATATGCTCCATCGGCTGCACCGAACTTTTGTCCGGGCAGCCGCGTGCTTCAAAGCAGCTGTTCCAGTGTCCCGAAGCGTTCTTTTTCCTCTTCGATCTTCTTCGTATTTCCGACAACACACAGGCAGTCGTCTTCCAGAAATGCCTTCATGTGACCGGCAAGCGCCCGGATATCCTCCGCCGTCGCATCCAGAACCTGATCCCGCTCCTTCTGCAGCTGCTCTGCGGTCTGTCCGGTCAGATAAATGCTCAGCGCGCGCAGCGCCTTTGCAGCCGGGTTCATCGGCGCATCCATTTCACTGACCGTACCGATGACCGCTTGAGTCATCGAGCGCTCATCCCCTGCGAAATGCGCTACATACTCCACGATTCCCTCATAGGCTTCGATCGTCTTGCCAAGATTCGGATCGCGGTAAGAAGCGATATAGGCATCTCCGCTCTTTCCGAAGCTGCACATGCAGCCGTAAGCGCCGCCCTTGACGCGGACTGTGTTCCAGAGATAATCCGTATTTAAAATACCGCGCAGCATCCGCAGCACTCCGGTATATTCTAACCCGTTCTTTTTATAATTTCCGGCGCGGCACACATACTGTACCTGAGAAGCTGATAAAAAGCCCTCATTTTTCTTCGAAACCGCAGCATGCACCGGCTCTCTGTCCACCGGGCAGGTAAACAAATCTTTTTTCAGTGCTTTGGCTTCTGCTTCAAACAGCTTTTCCTGTTCTTCCTCTTCTGCGGTAAAATCAAACATCAGGTTTTCCGGACGGAACATGCACTCGCTCAGCCGTTTCAAAATCTCCGGAAGCTTCTCTTTTTCTTCGTCCCAGTTTGTGCAGAGCCTATCCACCAGCCGATAAAAGTCCATGCCGCTTAAAATTTCCTGAATTGCTACCGTCTCGGACGTATAGGACATTGCCCTGCCCGCCGCAATCGTATGTCCTGCGGAAATCATGGAGGACTGCAGTCTCGATTTCAACTCTGTCAGAATCTCGTACAGGCGCTTCGTATCCGTATAATTGGAACGTACCAGCATCTCTGCTGTCAGCTCCATCGCGTCCTTTAAATGCGCATGGAACGCTTTTCCTTTGATTTCAAACGTAATTTTGCGTTCGGACGGATTTGTGATATTCGGATAAATATTCGTAACCGGCACGATTCCTCCGGTCAAAAGGTCTGTCTGCGTAAACAGCTCCTGATAGGAATAATTCTGCGTATCCACCAGGCCGATCGCCGCCTTCAAAATGCCGACATAGGCAAACAGCTCTGCCGGAACCTCACTGATATCGAACAGCAGGCGAAAATAACTGACGCCGTTGGTTTCGATTTTATGGTAAATCAGTTTTGTGTCTTCGATTTCACGTTCTTCCAGAATGATCGGCTCGATCTCCCGACGAATATCGCTTCTTTCCAGCAGTGGAATCTTCGCCAGATCCTCCGGACGGTCGGGCTCTTCCTGAAACGCTTTCAGCGCAGCTGTCTTTTCCACAATTTTTTCGATTTCTTCTGCAGTCAGCGTCTCCTTGTAAGCCTGCAGGCGATCTGCCAGCTCCTGATCCTTTTTATCGGTCAGCCCTCTTTCGGGTACGAGCAGCAGTACGCTTCTGTGCGGATTGTGCAGCAGATGCTTTTCAATCAGCTGTTCAAAATATCCGGTCTCCACCTTTTCTCTCAGGCTGCGGTAAGTATCGCCCGCTTCGATATGGATAAACGGCCTGGTTTCGTCGTAAAGCCAGCTGTCCATTACCTGCAGACCATACATCAATCCTGCAGGGAAAATACCATAATCCGCTTCCCGATACTTAAATTCGTAATAATTCAGGCCGGCCTGCAAACGCTTTTGATCCAGTCCCTCTGCAACAAGCTTTTCCAGTGTCTCGTCGATGATCCTTAAAAATTCTTCTTTCCGGGAAGCATCCGCATTCTTAGCGACGATGGAGAAATACGGCTGTCTCGTCCCGTTGTCATAATCACTGTAGATGTCTTCGCCGATGCCTGCATCCAAAAGTGCCTGCTTTAAGGGCGCACCCTGGGAGGAACAAAGCGCGTAGTCCAGAATCTGAAAGGCAATGTATTCTTCCCGTTTTAAAACGTCCCCGGCAGTCATACTGCAGGTCAGGTAGGTATTGTGCTCCAGCGGCTCGCTCTCGGTGATCGAGTAGGGCTTTACAGCTTCCCTGGGTGCAGCAAAAGGCTCCTGCAGACTGATGTTTGCCTCCACGTCAATTTTTTCAAAATGGGACAGATAATGCTCATCCATCCAGTTGAGGCGCTCGACCATATCCATGTTGCCATACAGATAGATATAGCTGTTGGCCGGATGATAATATTTACGATGGAAATCCAGAAACTGTTCATAGGTCAGGTTCGGAATCACATCCGGGTCGCCGCCGGATTCGTTCGCATAAACCGTATCAGGGAACAGATTCCGCACGATCTCCCGATCCAGAACGTCGTCCGGAGAAGAGAACGCACCCTTCATCTCATTATATACGACGCCGTTTAATTTCAGTTCGTCGGAGGCGTTTTCCATTTCATAATGCCAGCCCTCCTGATAAAAGATGTTGGGCTGCTTATAAATATCCGGATAAAATACTGCATCCATATAAACATGCATCAGGTTTGCAAAATCCTTGTCGTTGCAGCTTGCAACCGGATACATCGTCTTGTCCGGATAGGTCATGGCATTTAAAAACGTATTCATAGATCCCTTTACAAGCTCAATAAAAGGGTCTTTGACCGGAAATTCCTTAGAGCCTTCCAGAACGGAATGCTCCAGAATATGCGCAACACCTGTGCTGTCCGCCGGAGGCGTCTTAAATCCGATATAAAATACTTTGTTTTCATCCTCATTGGATAACAGTGCGATCCGCGCACCGCTCTTTTTGTGGCGCAGCAGATATCCTTCCGATCTTAAATCATGGATCTTCTGTCGGCTGATGATCTCATAAGCTGCCAGATCTTCTATTCTCATTTTCTCCGCTCATTTCTGCGCACGTTTTTTGCGCATATCGAGTTTGTGTCAAGTGCGCGCAGACACAAATCTCGCGATTGAAAAATTTTATTTTTCAATCTTCTCCCTCTCCTGTATCAGATATTTGTCTCACACGGAAAACATCATCAGCGCCAGCTTGGTCAGATGAAGCTCTTCCACGATAATCGTGTCCATCTTTCTGTGAAGCTCTTCACTCTGTACGATTTCGGAAATTTTGTATTCCCGGCTTTCGTAATGCCCATGCTTATGCCTTTTCCCGTCTGCCTCTATCCATACGCTCATCTTAAACGATGCCTTCAGCTCCTGAAACGTCTCATAAGCGAAATCATCCTCTTTCATAAAAAAGATATGATTTTCCATCGTCGTCTCCGGCGAGGTCTCCTTCAACAGATAATGTCGGATGATCGCTTTCCATTTATAAGGAATCTCCTCACTTTTTAACATTTCCTCATAGGAATAACGGGCACCGATATAAATATTTCCAAAATCCTGCAGGACATACTTAAAATCCTGATTTTGCGGCATATCCATGCGTCAGCCCTCCGGTTCCAGAAATTCAATATGATCTGCGGTGATTCTGGCTGCGTCCCGAATTTTTTCTTCCGAAATTCCGGTTTCTTCGGACAGCTCTTCCACCGTCACCTTACGGCCGAGCTCCTTTGACAGTTCCTCCGCTTTTTCCAGAATATCATTGGCATTTTCAGCAAGCTTTTCGCCCGTCTTTTTTTCGGAAGCATTTTCAGAAATATAATTTTCCATCGCCTCCATGATCATGCTGGCGATCGTGCCCTCAGCTTCTTTGGCATTCTGTGCACAGTCCAGCATCTCTGCCGCCATCGTCAGCGCCACATTGCCTTCTCCGATCAGGTCTTCCAGAAAAACGCCCTGTCCGGCGTAGAGCTTTGCGATCTCCGCCACCTGCGGCAGAAAGATTTCGATCATCCGGTGCTTTGCGTCCGCATCGCCCGCCATAGCGGATAAAAGGACCGCTTCTTTCACACCATCCGTCACATCCGCACCAGCCTGCACTGCCTTTAAATATTCTTCCAGATAGTCGATTTCTTCTTGTGTCATATAGTCAAAGGGATCTGCAGGCTGGCCGATGCCGATCTTTTTATTTTTGAGATAGGCAAAAATCATCTCCAGCTGTGGCTCTCCCAGATTCAGCTTTGCCTTGTCAAAGGCCTCTGTAACCTGTTCCTCCGAAAGCATATTTCCCTGCTCCTTTGCAAGCGCTGAAAGCTCTTCCAGCGTTTTTGCAAAAATTTGTTCTTCCCTCATAATTTTCCTCACAAATTTTATAATTTCTCATGCCTGCCCGGACAGCGCCAGCGGGTACCGCCGTTTCGCTGCAAAGCCTGCACGCCTTACTTTACATGCTCGTGCGTAAACAGATGATACTGACAATATTCATAGTTGCCGTTACACTTGGAGCAGAAACGGAATTCCAGATCGTCTCCGTCCAGCTCCGTTCTGCCGCAGATCGCGCATTTGTGCCGCGTAATCCCTTTCGTCTGCCCTGCCGACCGCATCTTCTGATGAAATTCCTGCTGCCGCTTGATCTGCCCCACCGACAGATGCATCTTTCCTTTCGAGCGCAGGAAAAATACCAGGAAGTTCAACAGCGAGAAAATCACCACAATCCAGGTGGCGATACCACCCTGAATGCAGTTTACCAGCAAAATGATGCCGTAAACGATACCGAGCCATTTGACCTTAATCGGAAAAATAAACATCAGCAGCACCTGCACGTCCGGGATGCTGGCCGCACATGCCAGGAAAATGGACATGTTGATATAATAGGTGGAAAACTGTCCAAAATATACTGCACTACCGTTGTTTAACAGGTACAATCCTGTATACATCGTCGGCTGCGCACCCATCAGCACGCTGTAACCGCACAGGACGAAGGCGCCGAGGATCGTAAACAACAGACCGGAGAACAGATATACATTATATTTGTATGTTCCCCAGATGCGCTCCAACAGGCCGCCCAGCGAATAATACAGATACAGCGTGATCAGCACAAAGAAAATATTCGAGCTATCCGGCGGAATCAGGATCCAGGTGACCAGTCTCCAGACCTGTCCTTTTAACACGAGGAACGGGTCGAGCATCAGATACTGATACCCTGCGGGCACCAGATACTGCATCAGATAACCGATTCCGTAACAGATAATCAGATAAAGCGTAAGATTCGGAATGGCATATTTTTCCAGCTTCCGTCTCAGTCCATTATGTTGATTCATAGGATAATGTTCCTTTCCTTCTATAATAGCAGACGCATTTTTGCGCGCCGCCGTTTCGGGTTTTCCATAAAAATTTATGAAAGACTGTGTTTATGATATCATTCCAACAAAAAAAAGGCAACGATGTGCCTTTTTATTTTATCGTTTTTATAATTCTTTAAGAAATCAAAAATTTCCCACTTTATACAAATTTTAGCAAATTTTTAGCAAATCACCGATTGAAACCTGAAAAATCCTGTCGTATAATGATTCAGACTCAAAATAGAAGAACTATCACACATTTAATAGGAAGAAAGTGACAATCGCTTATGAATCAAATGCAATATACCCTCGGAATCGACATCGGTTCCACCACAGTTAAAATCGCCATTCTGGACGAAAATCACCAGATTCTGTTCTCCGATTATAAACGGCATTTTGCCAACATTCAGGAGACGCTTTCTGACCTTCTGAAAGATGCCTATACAAAACTCGGCAATATCACCCTGCATCCGATGATCACCGGCTCCGGCGGTCTGACCCTTGCAAACTATCTGCAGGTTCCTTTTGTGCAGGAGGTTATCGCTGTATCGACGTCCCTGCAGGAGCTGGCACCCAAAACAGATGTTGCCATCGAACTTGGCGGAGAGGACGCCAAGATTATTTATTTCGAAAATGGAAATGTTGAGCAGCGTATGAACGGCATCTGTGCCGGCGGTACCGGTTCCTTCATCGACCAGATGGCTTCCCTGCTGCAGACAGATGCTGCCGGCCTGAATGAATATGCAAAAAGCTACCGCTCCCTTTATACCATCGCGGCGCGCTGCGGCGTATTTGCAAAATCTGATATCCAGCCGTTAATCAATGACGGCGCGACCAAAGAAGACCTTTCTGCTTCCATTTTCCAGGCAGTTGTCAATCAGACCATCAGCGGTCTTGCCTGCGGTAAGCCCATCCGCGGACATGTCGCATTTCTCGGCGGTCCGCTGCACTTTTTATCCGAACTGAAAAAAGCCTTCATCCGCACGCTGAACCTGGATGACGAACACATCATCGACACGGCCAATTCCCACCTTTTCGCCGCCATTGGTTCCGCCTTAAATGCAAAGGAGGACGTCTTTTACACGATGGAGGAAATGGTCAACAAGCTTTCCTCCGGCATCAAGATGGAATTTGAAGTAGAACGTATGGAGCCGTTGTTTGCCTCCCAGGAAGAATATGACGCCTTCTGCAAACGTCATGACAGCCACTGCGTCAAAACCGCGCCGCTCGAAACCTATACCGGTAACTGCTATCTGGGTATCGATGCAGGTTCCACAACGACAAAAGCGGCCCTTGTCGGGGAGGACGGCTCTTTGCTGTACTCTTTTTATTCCAACAACAACGGCAGTCCGTTAAAGACCGCCATCGGTGCGATCCAGGATATCTATAAAAAGCTGCCCGCCGGTGCCAAAATCGTCCGTTCCTGTTCTACCGGCTACGGTGAAGCCCTGATGAAAGCCGCATTCTTGCTGGATGACGGTGAGGTTGAGACGGTTGCGCATTATTACGCTGCTGCTTTCTTTGATCCGAAGGTAGACTGTATCCTCGATATCGGCGGTCAGGATATGAAATGTATCAAGATCAAAAATCAGACCGTAGACAGCGTACAGTTAAACGAGGCATGTTCCTCCGGCTGCGGCTCCTTTATCGAGACGTTTGCAAAATCCTTAAACTACAGCGTTCAGGACTTCGCCAAGGCTGCGCTGTTTGCAGAACACCCCATCGATCTGGGTACGCGCTGTACCGTATTTATGAACTCCAAGGTAAAACAGGCGCAGAAGGAAGGCGCTTCCGTTTCCGATATTTCCGCCGGACTGGCTTATTCCGTTATCAAAAACGCGTTATTTAAAGTCATCAAGGTGTCCGATGCTTCCGAGCTGGGCAGTCAGATCGTCGTTCAGGGCGGCACCTTCTATAACGATGCCGTACTGCGCAGCTTCGAAAAGATCGCAGGCTGTGAGGCGATCCGTCCCGACATCGCCGGCATCATGGGCGCATTCGGCGCAGCTTTAATAGCGCGCGAGCATTACACGGATGGCTATCAGACCTCCATGCTTTCGATTGACGCGATCAATTCCCTGGAATTCGATACCAGCATGGCAAAATGTAAAGGCTGCACCAACAACTGTCGTCTGACAATCAACCGTTTCTCCGGCGGTCGTCAGTATATCTCCGGCAACCGCTGCGAGCGCGGCCTTGGCAAGCAGAAAAACCCGAACCAGGTACCGAACTTATTCGACTACAAATTAAAACGGCTGTTTTCCTACGAACCTCTGACCGCTGACCAGGCGCCCAGAGGACCGGTCGGCATCCCGCGCGTTTTAAATATGTATGAAAACTATCCGTTCTGGTTTACATTTTTTACAAAACTGGGCTATCAGGTCATCCTGTCCCCCGCTTCCAACCACAACATTTATTCACTGGGCATCGAATCCATTCCCAGCGAATCCGAATGTTACCCGGCAAAGCTTGCCCACGGTCATGTGACCTGGCTCATTAAACAGGGCGTTCCGTTCATCTTCTACCCGGCGCTGTTCTATGAAAGAAACGAGACCCCGGATGCCAACAACCACTACAACTGCCCGATCGTTACATCCTATTCGGAAAATATCAAGAACAATGTGGAGGAAATTGGCCGCGGGGAAGTGAAATTTAGAAATCCCTTCATGGCGTTTTCTTCCCTTGAAGTCGCTACCGAGGCGCTGATCAAGGAATTTTCTGACATTCCTGCAGCAGAGGTCACTGCCGCAGCCCGTGCAGGCTGGGATGAAATGACAGCTGCCCGGGACGATATGCGCAAAAAAGGCGAAGAGGTCCTGGCGTGGATGGAGGCAAACCACAAACGCGGCATCGTGCTGGCAGGCCGTCCTTACCATGTCGATCCTGAAATCAACCACGGTATCCCGGAACTGATTACTTCCTACGGGCTGGCTGTCCTGACGGAGGATTCCGTTTCTCACCTCGGTCACCCGGACCGTCCGCTGATCGTTTCCGACCAGTGGATGTATCACTCCCGCCTGTATGCGGCGGCAGCCTATGTCCGGACAAGGGACGATCTGGATCTGATCCAGCTCAACTCCTTTGGCTGCGGTCTGGACGCTGTCACCACCGATCAGGTCAACGACATTCTCTCCGGCTCCGGCAAGATTTATACCTGTTTAAAGATCGACGAAGTCAACAACCTCGGTGCAGCAAGAATCCGTGTCCGCTCCCTGCTTTCTGCAATCCGTGTCCGCGAAAAGAAGCATCAGGAACGCAAGATCATGCCGACCAACTTAAACCGCGTCATCTTTACAGAAGAAATGCGCAAAGACTACACGATCCTCTGTCCGCAGATGTCCCCGATCCATTTCGATCTGCTGGAACCCGCTTTCCGGTCCTGCGGCTATAATTTTGAAGTATTAGATAATGATAATCGTCATTCCGTTGACATTGGCTTAAAATACGTCAACAACGACGCCTGCTATCCGTCCCTGTGTGTTGTCGGCCAGATCATGGATGCCCTGCTTTCCGGTAAATATGACCTGCACAAGGTTGCGGTTGTTATCACCCAAACCGGCGGCGGCTGCCGTGCAACCAACTACATCGGTTTCATCCGCCGTGCATTGGAAAAAGCCGGTATGGAATACATTCCGGTCGTTTCCATCAACATGGGCGGCATTGAGACAAACCCCGGATTTAAACTGGATGCAAACCTTCTGACCCGTGCGGCCTTCGGTGCAATCTTCGGCGATATTTTCATGCGCTGTGTTTATCATATGCGCCCCTACGAAAAAGAGCCCGGCTCCGTCAACACGGTTCATCAGAAGTGGATAAAAAAGTGCCAGGATTTCCTGTCCACGAAAAAGCTTCCGAACTACTTCACCTTCCGCAAAATGTGCCGTGAAATAGTTGAAGACTTTGACCGTATCCCGATCACAGACGAGAAAAAGCCCCGTGTCGGCATTGTCGGCGAGATCCTGGTTAAATTTGCCCCGGCAGCAAACAACCATCTGGTAGAACTGCTGGAATCGGAAGGCGCTGAAGCCGTTGTACCTGATCTGCTGGACTTCATGCTGTACTGCTTCTACAACCAGATTTACAAGGCAGAGCATCTCGGCACGAAAAAATCGACCGCCAAAATCGCTAAGATGGGGATCTGGGCAGTCGAAAAAATCCGCGGTGCGGCAACCGATGCGCTCAAAAAGAGTAAAAACTTCACGCCGCCATCTTCTATTTATGATCTGGTGTCCTACGCGGAGCCCATCGTATCCATCGGCAACCAGACCGGTGAAGGATGGTTTTTAACCGGCGAAATGGTCGAGCTGATCCACGAGGGTGTCAATAATATCGTTTGCACCCAGCCCTTTGGCTGTCTGCCCAACCACGTTGTCGGCAAGGGTGTCATCAAAGAGCTTCGCCGCCGCTACCCACAGTCCAACGTCGTTGCCATCGACTATGACCCCGGTGCCAGTGAAGTAAACCAGTTGAACCGTATCAAACTGATGCTCTCTACCGCGCAGAAAAACCTTAAAAAAGAACAGAACCTACGATAATAAAATACCGGGCTTCTAATGTTTTGAACGCATTGGAAGCCCGGTATTTTTATCCTTTCCGCATCTGCCTCCGATAAGCGCTCGGTGTCAGATTCATATGACGTTTGAAGAATTTACAGAAATAAAACTGATCGGAAAAATGCAGGATCTCAGCGATCTCTGCGATGCTGTAATCCTCGGACAGGAGCATTCTGCAGGCCTGCCCTGCGACAAGCCGTTCCAGATATTCACCCGGAGAAATCCCGGTTTCTGCACGGAACCGGCGTGTGAGTGTGCTTTCCGAAACATGGAGCTGTTGTGCCAGCGTCCGCACATGTGTCGCTACACTGACCGGATTCTGCGCGAGTTCAAACATCTGTCCGATTAAGGGGGAGTGCTCTTTTAACTCCTCCCCATCCAACTTTGCCTGCTCCAAAAATCCCGCAAGGGTTTCCCAAAGCATTCCCTGCAGCCGGATCGCATCCGTCATGGTTTCACTCTGATACAGTCCCTTGACCCTCGCAATTTCCCCCGTCTGTTCTTTTCGCTCATACATCTGCCGGACCCCATACAATAAATCTGTTCCATCGCTGCAAAGTACATTCAGATGAAAAAAAAGCTGTTCCATTGAGGACTCACAGAAATATCCAAAGGTCATGCCTGCCGGAACCAGCCAGACGCTCCCTTTTTTCAGGACAATTCTCTGACCGTTTACGGTCAGGATGCCCTCCCCGTCAACGATGTAATAAATGCGGGAAAACGGAGAACATACCTTCGGTTCCTTCCAGTCCTGCCCGACAATGGCATGTCCTGCATATATAATATTCAGCTCCAGATTTTTCCATATCCGGATCGCATTTTGATTCTGTGTGATCTGCAAGTTTTTCAGTCCTTCTCTATCTTTTTATCTTCTGTCCGAGCTGCGTGGATATTCCATATTTTTACATCCTTTTGCCATGTTCCTATTGCCCGGTATTTCTTACAATAATGCCATAAGGATTCGTACTTTACAACACTTTTTGAAACGGAGGATTCTGCCATGAGCAGCTACAAAACACTTCCTACCCCCGGTGATACCGCATGGTTTACCCATGATCGCTTCGGCATGTTCATTCATTTCGGCTTATACGCCATGCCCGCACGCCACGAATGGGTCAAAAATTACGAAGAAATCCCGGAAGATCACTACGATCTCTATTTTAAACACTTTAATCCGGATCTGTACGACCCGAAGGAATGGGCAAGACAGGCAAAAGCGGCAGGCATGAAATATGTCGTCATGACAACAAAACATCACGAGGGCTTCTGCCTTTTTGACAGCAAATATACCGATTACAAGTCCACCAACACCCTCTGCGGCAAAGACCTGATCCGCGAATATGTGGATGCGTTCCGTGCAGAAGGGCTTCATATCGGTTTTTATTACTCCCTGATCGACTGGCATCATCCGGAATTCCCGATTGACCCCTTACATCCCCGCAGAGATGATCCGGACGCTTATGAGCAGAGCAAAGGCCGCGACATAAAAAAATATGCGCAGTACATGCGGGATCAGGTGACCGAGCTTTTAACCAACTACGGTAAGATTGACATCCTTTGGTTTGACTTCTCTTATTCCCAGAACAACGGAACCGGCGATAAAGCATGGCAGAAAGGCAAAGGTAAGGACGACTGGGAGGCAGAAAAGCTGATCGCAACTGCACGCGCCCTGCAGCCCCATATCATCATCGACAACCGCACAGAAATTGATCAGGATCTCTGGACACCCGAACAGTACGAGCCCGACCAGTGGGTACGCGACAAAAAAACCGGCGAGCTCGTTACCTGGGAAGCCTGCCACACCTTTTCCGGCTCCTGGGGATATTTCAGAGACGAACAGACCTGGAAATCTCCCGAAATGCTCATTCGCCTGCTCGTCAACACCGTTTCCCGCGGCGGCAACCTGCTGATGAACGTCGGCCCCACCTCCAGAGGCTATCTGGATTACCGCGCGGAAGAAGCCCTGAAGGTATTCGCTGACTGGATGAAATACAACAGCCGCTCGATTTATGGCTGCACGATGGCAGAACCAGAATTCAAAGAACCCAGAGATTGCCGCCTGACCCAGAGTGAAGATGGCAAACGTCTCTATCTGCATCTGTTCGCTTATCCGTTCGGCTATCTGCGCGTTCCCGGTCTTGGCGGCAAGGTGGAATACGCACAGTTTTTGCATGACGGCAGCGAAGTCCGCTTCACCGACGGCACGGACTGCTTCTTCTTAACAGACGACCCGGAGGCTGCAAAGGATCTGGTCTTCTATGTTCCCAACGTAAAGCCCCATACCCTCGTCCCGGTCATTGAGATTTTCTTAAAAGACTGAGTTGGTTTTTTTTCAAATCTGTAGTACAATAAACAGGCTGATAGATCTTTTTCTGTCAGTCTATTTTCAATTCCTGACAACAGTTTTTTTATCCGCTGACGCTTTTTCAAGCCGTCTGCAGAACGGAGTGTATCATGAAAAACTTCAAAGCCCGTCTGGCGGGAATCCTGGCATGTCTGCTTCTTTTTATCGTTCCACTGCAGGCAGATGCCGGGTGGAACGCTTCCCCGCTTCCTGCCGCCTCTATCAACACAGTGTTCGGGGATTCCACCTACTTGAATCCGGAATGGATGACGAAAAAGGTGACCATCACCTGGAACGGAAACACCTGGATGACCGGAATGGATGCATTCAAGGATATGCCTGTCCGCCTGACCAACAATAACGGTGCGATCGACTGCACCTTTTTAAACACAGCGGTTTTCCAGTCCTTCTTTTCCGCAATCAACGCGTCTATCGCCTCCATGACGACGACAGCGGCAGTTCCGGTATTCGATAACGGCGCCGGAAGCTATATTCGCATAAGCGGCACTCAGCACACGGAAGCAGTCTCCTCGATGCCCGACTGGCTCGCCCAGATGCTCCATAGCCTGATTCTGACCGGACAGTGCACCGATATCACGCTGGAATTAAACGATTCCCTGATGACACAGGTACTGGACAGTGGAACGGTTTCCACCAGTTCAGACTTTGTTCTGGCGGGCACCTGCACGACCAGCTTCCAAACGAGCGGAGCAAACCGCAGCAATAACATCGTTGTGGGTGCGTCCCGGTTAAATAATCTGATTGTCCTGCCCGGCCAGACAGTTTCTGTCAGCGACACGATTCTGCCCAGGACCCGTGCAAACGGCTATAAAGAAGCCGGTGTCTATGTAAACGGTGCCCATACAAGCGGTCTTGGCGGCGGTGTCTGCCAGATCTCCTCTACCGTTTACAATACGGTAAAAAATGCCGGTCTTACCGTCGTACAGCGCAATCCGCACAGCATGCCGGTAAGCTATCTCCCCAAAGGTCTTGACGCCGCAATCGCTGCAGGCTCCAAGGATCTCAAATTCCGCAACGACTACACGACGCCGGTTGTCCTGTATACCGACACTTCCAACAAGCACCTGACCGTCAACGTCCTTGTCTGGAATCAGGAGCTTGCCGGACGCAGCTTTAAGCTGTGGGCAAAGCAGACCGGAGCACTAAGCGCCGACACTTACTTTACGACCTATCAGGACGGCAAAGAAGTCAGCACGCAGTTTGTCGGTACCTCCCGCTATAATCCCTACCGCGAAGCGGCAAGTAACGACTAAGCAGCTGATACAAACGGCCGGGCGTTTCCAAAAAGCGTCCGGCTGTTTGTATCGCAGCGACCGTACTGACGCCAGCACGCCTAGATAATGATACACACCATTCCGCCCGTCGAATCGTTGACGATCTTTTGCATCGTATCCTGCAGCTTTTCCTGGCTTTCTTCCCCGATCATAGAAATCTTTGTACGAATACCATCGTTGACCAGCTGCTCCACAGTTTTTCCGAAAATATTCGTTTCCCAGATGCCGTCCTGTTTTCCCGTCTCATCGATATAACCGATCAGGTCTTTCGCCTGCTGCTCTGTCCCGACGATCGGGGCGATTTCCGTCACAACCGTTGCGCGGATAAAGTGTAAAGACGGACTTTCTGCACGGATTTTCACTCCGAACTTGTTTCCATGCCGGATGACCTCCGGCTGCTCCAGATGGATTTCCTCCCGGCACGGCAGCACCACTCCATATCCCTTTGTACGCACCGCCTCCATCGCAGACGCAACGCGGTCGTATTCCTGTTTTCTGCCGGAAAGCACGCGCAATATGTGCAGAAGCTCCTGCGCATTCTCAATTTTTTCCCCCGCATATTCACTGAGCATTTCGTAATAATAGCGTTCTTCGACGTCTAAAAGCACCCGCACGCAGCCGTCCGCGAGATCAATCCGTTCCGTCATACATCTGCGGACATACTCCGAGGAAAGGACGATCGGATGCTCCGCCACATCACGGATCGTGCGAATTTTCCCGGTCAGCTCCCGAATTTTTTCGATCAGCCCGGTCTTTAACGGATGGGAAAACGGAAGCATTTCGACCCATTTCGGCATGTAAAACTCCACGCGGCTGACCGGAAATTCATAGAGAATCTGCTCCATGATCTGCCGGATATCCTCTTCCGAAAGCTGCGCACAGTTGACCGGCATCGCAGCGACGCTATGCTGTTTTTCAATCCGCTCTGCCGCCTCCCGTGCGGTACGGCTTGACGGATGCGAGGAATTGACGAGCACCAGAAACGGCTTATGCAGCTTTTTTAATTCCGAAATCGCCTGATTTTCCGCATCCAGATAAGTTTCCTGCGGCAGATCAGAAAAGCTTCCGTCCGTCGTCACAACAACGCCGATCGTCGAATGGTCGGTGATAACTTTTCTTGTGCCCAGCTCTGCAGCCTGCGTAAAGGGAATCTCGTGATCGTACCACGGCGTTTTAACCAGCCGCTCTGCGCCGTCCTCCAGATGCCCTGCAGCGCCCTCGACCATAAAGCCTACGCAGTCCACCAGACGAACACGGATCGTGACCTCTCCCGCAAGCTTTAACTCTACCGCCTCCTGCGGGATAAATTTCGGCTCCGTCGTCGTGATCGTCCGTCCGCCCGCGCTCTGGGGCAGTTCATCCTGTGCCCGCGTTTTCTGCGCTGCATCTTCCATATAAGGAAGCACTGCAACATCCATAAACCGTTTAATAAAAGTCGATTTCCCGGTACGCACCGGCCCTACCACTCCTATGTAAATCTCCCCGCCTGTCCGCTTTTGCATATCGCGGTATAGATTTTGTGTATCCAAATGATCCGACTGCAGATTTTCCATATAAAAAATCCCCTTCCGTCTGTGCTGTTACATGATATGCACCGGAAGGGGATTTCATTCATTTCCTTTTTGTAACTGTTCAGAGCCAAGTAAAACTTCAAAAAACAGGTATAAAATGCTTGCATTTTTATAACTGTTTTTGAAATTTTATTTGGCGGATACGCCACACCGACGAAATGCGTAGCATTTTGGAGGTTGGCTCTGAACCGTTACTCCTTTTTTCATTATCGGAACGCCAAAACAGTCAGTTTTACGCCATTACGATCTTCTTAAAGCTCTTTTTGCCGCGCTTTAAGGTGATGCCTTCGCCCTGCAGATCTTCTCCCGCGTACTGGATCTTTACGTCTGTTACCTTTTCGCCGTTTACAGATACGCCGCCCTGTTCTACGCTGCGGCGTGCTTCGGAACGGGATGCGGACAGACCGGATTTTACCAGCAGTCCTAAAATATCGATGCTGCCGTCCTGTAAATCTGCCTCCGTCAGTGTTGTGGTCGGGATATCTGCGTCTGCGCCGCCTGCAAACAGTGCCTTTGCACCGGCTTCTGCCTTGTCAGCCTCTTCCTTACCGTGTACCAGCTCGGTCAGCTCGTGGGCCAGGATTTCCTTTGCAGTGTTTAACTGGCTGCCTTCCCAATGCTCCATCTCCAGGATCTGCTCGATCGGCAGGAAGGTCAGCATCTTTAAGCACTTCATAACATCTGCATCGGAAACGTTTCTCCAGTACTGGTAGAACTCGAACGGGGAAGTTTTATTGGGATCCAGCCATACTGCACCCTTCTGGGTCTTGCCCATCTTCTTGCCCTCGGAGTTTAACAGCAGGGTAATGGTCATCGCATATGCGTCTTTTCCGAGCTTTCTGCGGATCAGCTCCGTGCCGCCCAGCATATTCGACCACTGGTCGTCGCCGCCGAACTGCATGTTACAGCCATATTTCTGGTACAGCATGTAGAAGTCGTAGCTCTGCATGATCATGTAGTTGAATTCCAGGAAGCTCAGTCCCTTTGCCATACGCTGTTTATAGCACTCTGCACGCAGCATGTTGTTAACGGAAAAGCATGCGCCGACCTCTCTGAGCAGCTCTACATAATTCAGCTTCAGAAGCCAATCCGCATTATTGACCATCAGTGCTTTTCCATCGGAAAAATCGATAAAACGGCTCATCTGCTGCTTGAAGCAATCACAGTTATGCTGGATCGTTTCCGGGGTCAGCATCTGGCGCAGATCACTTCTGCCGGACGGATCACCGACCATGCCGGTACCGCCGCCGATTAAGGCGATCGGCTTGTTGCCTGCCATCTGCATCCGCTTCATCAGGCACAGCGCCATGAAATGACCGACATGCAGGCTGTCTGCAGTAGGGTCAAAGCCGATATAAAAGGTCGCCTTACCGTTGTTGATTAACTCCTTGATTTCTTCTTCGTCTGTCAGCTGCGCCAGAAGTCCTCTGGCTTTGAGTTCGTCAAATACTGTCATTTTCGTGTTCCTCCTGCTTTATAGCTTTATTATACGATAAAAAAGGCCCTCATCCTGTAAAAGGACGAGGGCCAACGCTTCGTGTTACCACCTTTTTTCACAGACAGCTCACACTGCCTGCCTCATGAAGTACGGCTCCGAATATGCTTCTGATACAGATTCAAAGCGATACCCCTGCCTGATAACGGCTGCATGCGCCGCTGCAGCCTACTCCGTAACAACCGTTTTGGTGCAGAACTCCGGGATGTATTCGGACTGTCATTCCCTGCGCCTCTCATCAGCCGGCTGCTTTCTGTAGGTTCCGTCTCAGTCTTACTCTTTCCCATCTCAGTCTTTTTTGTTATAACAACAGAGGATTTTTCTGTCGTTTGCTTCATTGGTTCGGATTGTAGCACAGTTTCTTTCCGGCTGTCAAGCCCCTGTTCCGAAATTTCTGGAATCACCCCTCCGACGTTCCATCCACCAGCGTATCGAAGACGAAGCTGTGTCCGTAATCCTCTGAGCGGTACCGCGCCAGATGTAGGCTGTCGCCGCCGTCATAATCTCCGTCCGCGCCCTGTCCGCACAGCACATAGATCACGCCGTCTTTTTCATAAGGCATCTTGGGATAATCATAGGGTGCGACGATATTTCCAATGCTGTCCGTATAGGTTTTGTGGGCAAATTCTACCTGTTCGTAATGCTTTCCGCCGTCTTCCGTCACATATAACACCGCGGCATCCCCACCGTTGTGGGAAAGCGTCGCAAAGCCAAACATTTCATCGAGAAATGTAAATTCTACGCTGCCGCCCATCTGTCCGCCGAAGGGATCGCTGCTGACTACCTGCCAATGCGCCCCGCCGTCCGTGCTTTTGATCAGACCATAAAACCGACTGCCCAGCGCCGCATCCTCGACGATCATCTGATATCGGATCTTCGTGCCCTCTACGGAAGCCTCTGCCTCGCTCTCGCTGTGCAGCCAACCGGCATCCGCACCTTCGTCCCAGCTCTCTTCGTCGTTACTCTGGCTGTCTGTGCCGGCATCCGTATCCTCTGCATCCACACCAAATGCCGCATCAAAGGAGCTGTCCGGATTTTCTGCCCAGGTCGCCTGTCCAATCTCCTCTACTCCTCCGGCGTCAGACCAGTCTCTGTCGCCGTCTACATCTTCCTGTCTGGAAAGAATAATCGGTTCTTCCTCCAAATCAGCCTTGCAAATCGTCATACTTCCGCTGCCGATCAATCCGCTGTCTCCCCAGACGCAGTCTTTATTCAGCACGACAAAGTAATCCGCCTGCGTTCCGTCTTTCAGAATCATTCCGATCGTACCATAGCGTTCACATTCCGGCTCTCCGTACCAGGAGGTCACCGTTTTCCCGGAAAGTCTGACCCAGGCATCCTTTACCGCATCCTGACCGCCGACGCTGAGGGTCCATGTCTGTCCATCTGCGTCCGTTCCTTCCCAAATACCGTGCATCGTGCTGAGGGGATCCACATAGGCGATATCGTCCATGCTGCGGCTGCCATAGGTCGCAAGATACGCCGCCGGGTTGCCGTCCGCATCGGTTCCGTACAGCGCGCAGGCATCCTCTTCCAGCCAGCGGCTGTTTACCTTGCTGTCTGCTGTAAAAGGCAGAAGCTCTTTTTGATACCGGAAAAGCCCTTTATATGGGCGGTTTAACATCAACTGTCCGGTTTCTTCGTCTTTTTCCAGGATCACCTGATAATTTCCGGCAGGGGAGCGCAGCACCTGAAGCTGTCCGGCCTCAGACAGTCCGCTGCAGACAACGACTCCGATGCCTGCAACGATAACGCACCCTATCGCCGTTATTTTCTTTTTGCCCGACGCCGGAAGCTGACAGAGCACCGCAAGCACCGTAAAAACCACTGCCCCGGTCAATACTGCCGTCTGCATCCAAGGATACATCCACTGATAGCCTCTCGGCAGGATGATTTTTTCATATCCATATTCTACGATGAGGCAGGCAATGGCTGCCAGAGCAGCACACACGGTTCCTGCCAGCCAAAGCCCGCGGTTTTTATTCTGTTTCATACAAAAATCTCTCCGGTAATGTCACTTTAAAATCTTTTGCCAGCGCGCGGAAATCCTCCGGCGTAATCGTCTGAAGCTTGTCCGAAACCACCTCGGCCGGATGATAATATCCATTGTCCATCAAGCTGATAATACCGTTTTTCGCCGCATAATTCAAGCAAAATTCGCTCGAACCGAACGTATAGGATTCCAGGCCGATGCCAAATACCTTGGACTCGAGGCACACATAAACCTTGGAGCGGTCATACGGAATCGATAAAATCTGATCCAGCGAATCCTTAAAACGTGCCCGCGGTCCGAGTCGGTCTGCCGGAATATCCTTATAGCCGTCCGGAATCCAGATGTTCATCACACAGGACTGCCCCAGTTCTTCTGCAAAATACCGGGAAATGCGGATACATGCCTGCCCGTGTCGAATCCAAAACCGGCGAATTTCTTCGTCCGGGCTGGATAGCGTCAGCTTTGCTGCCTTTTCATGGTAGAAAAACGTTGGGTTAAAATCGATTCCCATGTTTCTTTCTTTTGCATACTCGACCCATTTGTGATTGTGCTTCTGAAATGTCTGTGCTACAATAAAATGCGTATGGCCTGAAACAATTTTTTATACCGGAGGACGAAAATGAGCGGATTTTTTGGAGTAGCATCAAAAGAAGACTGTATTTTTGACCTGTTTTTCGGAACGGACTATCATTCCCATCTGGGAACAAGGCGTGCCGGAATGACGGTTTATCACCAAAAGGAAGGCTTTCATCGAGCAATTCACAACATTGAAAACACTCCTTTCCGAACCAAATTTGACAAAGACTTGAACAACTTAAGCGGACATCTCGGAATCGGCTGTATCTCCGACTATGAGCCTCAGCCCCTGCTGATCCGCTCTCACCATGGCACATATGCAATCATGACCATCGGCAAAATCAACAACATCGATACGATCGTCGATAAGATCATGAACTCATCCCCGACCCATTTCTTTGAATTGAGCGGCGGTGAAATCAACGCAACCGAAGCCGTTGCTGCTCTGATCAACCAGAAAGAAAACCTGATCGAGGGCATTCAGTACGCGCAGGATATCATCGACGGTTCCATGTCGATCGTCCTTTTAACCCCCAAGGGAATCTACGCAGCCCGCGACAAGCTGGGACGTACCCCGATTTCCCTCGGACGCAAGGAAGGTGCGCACTGTCTCGCTTTTGAAGGATTTTCCTATTTAAACCTCGGCTATCAGCCACTGCGGGAGCTCGGTCCCGGAGAAATTGTCATCATGACTCCCGAAGGGGTCCGCACGCTGGTCGCTCCAGGCAAAAAGATGAAAATCTGCACATTCCTCTGGATTTATTATGGATATCCCTCTTCCACCTACGAAGGTATCAGCGTGGAGCGCATGCGTTATAACTGCGGCGCTGCCCTCGCAAAAAGAGATGCCGGCACGATTCATCCCGATATCGTCGCAGGCGTACCGGATTCCGGCGTTGCACATGCCATCGGTTACGCCAATGAATCCGGTATTCCCTATTCCAGACCGTTCATCAAATATACGCCTACCTGGCCGCGTTCCTTTATGCCGACCATGCAGAGCCGCCGAAACCTCATCGCAAAGATGAAGCTGATCCCGGTTCATGACCTGATTCAGAACAGAAGCCTGCTGTTGATTGACGACTCCATTGTCCGTGGTACACAGCTGCGGGAAACAACTGAATTTTTATACCAAAGCGGTGCAAGAGAGGTACATATCCGTCCCGCATGTCCTCCCCTGCTCTATGGCTGTAAATACTTAAACTTCTCCCGTTCCTCTTCGGAGATGGATCTGATCACCCGCCGTGTCATTCAGGACATGGAGGGCACCGATAAGTATCCGAACCTCGAGGTTTATGCAGACCCCGAATCCGATCAGTATCAGGAAATGATCCGCCGGATCTGCAGCCAGTTAAAGTTCACAACCCTGCGCTACCACAGACTCGACGATATGATCGAATCTGTTGGTCTGGACAAAGACAAGCTCTGCACCTACTGCTGGGATGGTCGAGAATGAAGCAAAAAAGAGAGCCACAAGGCTCTCTTTTTTGCGCTACTTCTGAATTCCCTAACGGGAATTTAGAAGGTTTCATTTTAGGGTGCTACTTCTAAATTCCCGCAGGAAATCTGAAAGGTTCCACTTTGGGGCGCTACTTCTAAATTTCCTGCGGAAATTTGAAAGGTTCCACTTTGGGACGCTACTTCTTAAATTTCCGCAGAAAATTCAATCACTTCCGGACATCGCTTCCAGCTTCTCCAACATCTCCCGATATTCTTTCGGGGAAATCCCATATTCCTTCCGAAATGCCCGGTAAAAAGCGGAATAATCCCGAAATCCAAACACCGGGTAGACGCTCGTGATCTTATTGCCGCTGCGGATGGCGCTTTTGCAGGCATCAAGCCTTTTTTTCAGAATATACTGATGTACGGAAATCCCCGTCTCATCCTTGAACACATGGGAAATATGATATTTGCTCACATGAAAGATGCGCGAAAGCTCGTTCAGATCAAGGTTTTCTTTTAAATGCTCTTCTATATAATCCATCATCATTTCATACAGTCCCTGCATCGCCCGCTCCCGGATCGGGTGCTCCTGTGCGTATGCCTCGCGATTTAAATGCAGCACAAGTTCACCAATACAGAGCGGAATCTTCGCATCCTTTCCAAACCTGTCCTGCCGCATCTCTTCTAAAAGTCGGAGCACCTTTGCCTGCGTTTCCCGAAATGCGATCTCCTCCTGATGCAGCACATATTCCTGACGCTTTGTCGCCCGCTCGATCAGATACCCATAGCTGTCTGACTGTTTTTGCAGCTGATCTGCATAACTACAGCTGATCCAGAACACAAACCGTCGGTACGGCTTATGTGGATTCTGGATGATCGCACAGTGCGGAATCTGAGGCGGAATCAGGATGATATCTCCGTACTTGAGCAAATAGGAACGCTCTCCGATCTTCATACAGACGTCCCCTTCCAGGAAAAAATAAAACTCATAATAATCGTGGGAATGCGTCCGCACCTCTGCCATCCCGCTATCGCTGTAAAAATAAAGTTCAAAATCCTGCGCCAGCATGTATTGGCGCGTGACAAATCTGCTCTCTAATTCTTTTTTCATGAGGCGTCCTTTCTGTAATACATAGGATTTTCTTACCACAAAACTAGCACGAAATCGCAACTTTTACAATATAGCCAACTTTTCTTACAATCGCCTTTCTGCTATAATGAGGCTATCATAGGAATGCATGATATTCAGACAGCACCAATTGAAAGGGGGAACTTTCTCATGCTACAGACAGGGGCACAGCTCTACACCGTCCGCAGCTACACGCAGACGATCGGAGACTTTACCTGTACCATTCAAAAAATCGCTGACATCGGTTATAAAGCCGTCCAGCTTTCCGCCGTTTCCAAACAGATTAAGCCGGAGCAGATCCGTGAAATTTGCGACCGCGCGGGCATTTCCATTGTCCTGACCCACAGCGATCCCGAACGGATTTTGCACGATACCGACGCGCTCATCAAAGAGCACGATATCCTCGGCTGCAGCTATATCGGTCTTGGCTGCATGCCGGACAAATACCGCACCAAAGAGTGGCTTTCCCACTTTATTTCCGATTTTAAAGAGCCTGCGAAAAAAATCGCGGCGGCAGGAAAGCTTTTCATGTACCACAACCATAACCTCGAGTTCGAAACTTTTGCCGCGGAAAATCTTCCAAATGCTGCGCCCAACCGCCGGATTTTGGAATATCTCCTCGAGGGCTTTGCACCGGATGAAATGGGAGTCACGCTCGATACTTACTGGGTTGCGGCAGCAGGCGCGGACGTCTGTGACTGGATCTCGCAGATGAGCGACCGGATTCCCTGCGTCCACTTAAAAGATATGAAGGTAAAAAACTGGCAGCCGGTCATGGCTCCGGTTATGGAAGGCAACTTAAACTTCTCCGCTATTTTCCATGCGCTGGAAGCTTCCAACTGCAAATATATGCTCGTTGAGCAGGATGACTGCTATGGGGAAAGCCCCTTCGACTGCTTAAAGACCAGCTATGAAAATCTGGCAAATGCTGGCTACCGCTAAATCAGATTTTCATCCGGCAGCAAATGCCTACTGCCGGAGTTGAATCGACACAGGCGAATTTTGCATTACCGAAATTTCTGTATCAAGAGGAGGTACTTATGAATCAGGTAAAACTTGGCATCATCGGACTTGGAAATATGGGCAGTGGCCACTGCAACAACATCCTCGCCGGTCTGACGCCCGAACTCAAACTGACCGCCGCTGCAGACCTGCGGCAGTCCAGACGCGACTGGGCAAAGGAGACGCTGCCCGATGATGTCGTTCTTTTTGAAAACGGCGACCAGCTGATCGAATCCGGTCTGTGCGACGCCGTTATCATCGCAACACCCCACTACGAGCATCCGCGCCTTGCGATCCTCGCATTCGAACACGGGCTTCATGTCATGAGTGAAAAGCCCGCAGGCGTTTATACCAAGCAGGTTCGCGAAATGAACGAAGCTGCCATCCGCTCCGGCAAAGTGTTCGGCATGATGTTCAACCAGCGCACCAACTGCGTTTACAGAAAGATGCATGAAATGGTACAGAGCGGCAGATACGGTCAGATCAAGCGCGTCAACTGGATCATCACCGACTGGTACCGCACACAGGCTTACTATAACTCCGGCGGCTGGCGCGCAACCTGGGACGGCGAAGGCGGCGGCGTGCTGTTAAACCAGTGCCCGCACAACTTAGACCTCCTGCAGTGGATCTGTGGACTCCCTTGCCGCGTCCGCGCCTTCTGCCACAACGGCAAATGGCACCAGATCGAGGTCGAGGACGATGTAACCGCTTATCTCGAATTTCCGAATGGCGCAACCGGCGTTTTCGTCACGACCACGGCAGATGCTCCCGGCACGAACCGTTTTGAAATCACTTTGGAACGCGGCAAGCTCGTAGCAGAGCATGACAACCTGACGTTCTTCGAGCTCGAACAGAACGAACGTGACTTCTGCTTTACGGCAACAGGCGGCTTCGAACAGCCCGCCGGACATGAGGTCACAATCGAACTGGACGGCAAAAATCCGCAGCATGTCGGCGTATTGAACGCTTTTGCAGGCGCGATCCTGCGCGGCGAACCGCTCGTTGCAGACGGGACCGAGGGGATCCAAGGTCTGGAGCTTTCCAATGCGATGCATCTTTCCTCCTGGACAGACCAGACGGTTACCCTACCGATCGACGAAGCGCTTTTCCTTGAAAAATTAAATGAGCACCGCAAAGTCTCCAAAGTCAAAACCGAAGTGACCGAAGCGACGTTCGACACCTCTGACAGCTATGGAAGCAAGGTTTCAGACAATACCGATAAAGGAGGCGTAAACGCATGAAAACCTGTCTGGTTGGCTGCGGCGGTATTGCCGCCGTACACGGCAGCGTCCTGACCTCCGGCATTGATACGGAATTTGTCGCTGCCGCCGATATCAAACCCGAAAAAGCGCAGACTTATGCGGAAAATTTCCATACCAAGCCCTATCCGTCCCTCGAAAGCATGCTTGAAGCAGAAAAACCGGATGTCCTGCATATCTGCACGCCGCACTATCTGCACGTTCCGATGGCGATTTATTCCCTGGAACGAAATATCAATGTCTTTATGGAAAAACCGCCTGCGATCTCTTTTGACCAGCTCGAAGAACTGAAAAAAGCTGCTGCAAAATCTGAGGCACAGCTCGGCTTCTGTTATCAGAACCGCTATAACGCCAGCATCCGCGCGGCAAAGGATCTGATCGACTCCGGCAAAGCCGGAAAAGTCCTCGGCGCACGCGCGTTCGTAACCTGGTGCAGAGGCGCAGCTTATTATACCGAAAGCGGCTGGAGAGGCAGCTTAAAAACCGAGGGCGGCGGCGTTTTGATCAACCAGTCCGTCCACACACAGGATCTGCTCTGCTTTTTGCTCGGTGACCCGACTACGGTCGATGCAACGATGACCAACCACCATTTAAAAAACGTAATCGAAGTCGAGGATACGCTCGAAGCCTATATTGACTTTAACGGCGTCCATGCAAGCTTCTATGCGACGACCTCCTACTGCGCAGACGTCGCACCGCTGATCGAAATCGCCTGCGAAAATATGACAATCCGCGTGGAAGACCCGCACGTCACGGTATATCCCAAAGACGCTGCGCCTTATCAGCTTTCCGTCGAAACGCTGGCCCCGATCGGCAAGAGCTACTGGGGCACCGGACACACCGCATGCATTTCGGATTTCTATCAGTCATTGCGCGACAACCGGCGCTTTCGCTTAAACCTGGAAACAATGGAGCCGAGCATCCGGCTGATGCTTGGAACGTATGAGTCCGCCCGCAGCGGACACAGTGTAACACTCATCGAACAATAGAATGCACGCTGTCTCTCCGCCCCACACAACAAAAAACAACGAGGTAACCCGTCATGAACACACAACATAAACTGCTCTCTTCCTGCCCGGTCAGCTGCTTTGCCGACGAAATCGCGGAATCCTTAGACCGCCAGATCGAAGTGCTTTCCCGGCTCGGCATTTCCTACGTCGAGCTGCGCAGCGCGGACGGCATAAATGTATCCGATTTTACGATGAATTTTGCAAAAGAGGTAAAGAAAAAGCTCGATCAGGCAAATATCTGCATTTCCGCCATCGGCTCTCCGATCGGCAAAATCGGAATTGACGATGATTTCGATGCGCACCTGCAGAAGCTTTCCCATACAGAACAGATGGCAGACATCTTCGAAACGCCCTATATCCGTATGTTCAGCTTCTATATCCCGGAAAACTATGCTACGGCAGACTGCCGCTCCGAGGTGCTTTTCCGGATGGAGGCGATGGTTGCAGAGGCTGCGCATAACAATATCACCCTGCTGCATGAAAATGAAAAAGGTATTTACGGCGACAACGCATCCCGCTGCCTCGACCTGATGCAGCAATTTGCAGGAAAGCACTTCTCCTGCACGTTCGACTTTGCGAACTTTATCCAGTGCGATCAGGATCCGTTAGAGGCTTATGAAATGCTCTCCCCCTATATTTCCTATGTCCACGTCAAGGACGCGCTCTTTGCTACCGGCGAAGTCGTTCCGGCAGGCACAGGCGACGGACATCTGCCGGAAATTTTCCAAAAGCTCGACGCTTCCGGCTATCACGGCTTTTTAAGCCTCGAGCCGCATTTAGCCAATTTCAGCGGTCTTGCAGCATTAGAACACAACGCTGCGATTCGCACCGAAAACAACACGGAAAAGGCGTTCTGCGTTGCCTGGGAGGCATTCCAGAAGGTGCTGGGATAACATCAAAGAGCTGCCCATACGGCAGCTCTTTTTCGTGGCATCTTATCTCACAGAATTAAACCTGTATTCCTCCTTGATCCGGCGAAGTCTATCTGCAGTTTTCTTAATAGATTTTAATGTCTTTTAAGAATACTTCATCCCTCGCCGCAGTAATCTGTACCTGAATCTGACAGATGCGGTCTTCCATGTCGTTGATCAGCGGGTTCTGCTCGCCGAAGGGATTCTGCAGCTGGCAGATTTTGCGGTTTCCGATGACAGTGCCCTGATACAGCGGATACTGATTGCCGCTGCCGGACTGCGCCGTAATCCGAAAGCCCTCTACGCGCTGACCCTTGGTCAGATCTTCCCGCAGCGAAACATAGCGGATCTGGGCGGTGGGTTGCTTTAAGGAAATCGTATAGACCTTCTGCGTTTTGGGACTTTCCTCTTCCCGGATTTTGACATCCAGCTCAGTGCCGAACTCTTCTTGCAGCAGCGCGCCGAACTCTTTGAGACGCTTTACGTCCCGCTCATCAATCCGTCCGTCTGTGTTAGGCGGCAAATTCAGATGCATACACGCATTCGACCCGACGCTTCCCAGATAGGTAGTAAATAGGCGTTCCAGGGAGTGTGGCTCCTCTTCCAGATGCCAGAACCAGCCCGGACGGATAGACATATTGATCTCCGTAGGCGTAAAGGTCAGACCCTTCGTGTAGAGAATATTCGGCATCGTTCCTAACTCCTGTTCGGTATTGTAAATCCAGGAAAGGCTTCCTTCCTCCGCCATCGGTCCGGGACCCGTCTGCACCCTGCTCAAATGACACAGTTCGGACGGGATGACCGCCCATTCGGAATGTCTCGGCTTTCCGGCTTCGTTGCCGCACCACCGGATGTCCGGTCCGAAATCGTTAAAAATAACCGCATTGGGCTGATATTTCCGGATCAGCTCAATATAACGAGGAAAATCGTATACCTGTTTTCTGCCGTTTAGACCTTCTCCGCAGGCGTTGTCAAACCAGACATAAAAGATGTCGCCGTACTCTGTCAGAAGCTCCGTCAGCTGGTTGCAGAAATAGTCGTTATATTCCGGTGTCCCGTAGCAGGAAGCGTTCCGATCCCACGGAGACAAATAAAATCCGAACTTGATGCCGCCCCTTTTACATGCTTCGGCAGCTTCCCGGACAACGTCTTTTTTGCACGGGCTGTTTTTCACGGAATGCTCCGTATATTTGGAAGGCCAAAGGCAAAAACCGTCGTGATGCTTTGCTGTCAGCACCATTCCCTTCATGCCTGCTGCCTTGATCGCTTCCACCCACTGATCGCAGTCCAGATTTTCAGGATTAAAAATAGATTCCGGCTCGGTTCCCTCTCCCCATTCCCGATTCGTAAAGGTATTTACTCCAAAATGAATAAACGCATAGCTTTCCAGCTCATACCAGTCCAGCTGGCGCTTCGACGGCACAACATGGGCCGCCTCCTGTAAAAATTGAATCATTCCGTTTCTCCCTCTGTAATTTTATGTTTCATTCACTTCTGCTCTATTATACAGGCTGTTTGACATTTGCGTACTTTCTTTTTTTTAAGATTTCCATCTGTCCGATGCCACAGACTTTCCCTTCTTTTAAAACAGGTACCGTATCGACTGCGGCGCCTGCTTCCGCAATTATTACAAAATCAGCCCCAGTTCCTATCGTTCCAGATAAGAACCGGGGCTGTTCTCTCCTTACACTCTTACGATGTAATCGTTCTTTCTCGGCTTTGCCTCCGGCAGCGGACCGTCCGCATAGCCTAAGATACAGCAGGCAACGCCAGCATAGGTATCTGCAATTCCCCATTCTTTCATCAGTGCTTTGCCTTCTGCGCTTTCAAACATCTCCTTTGCGCGGTTGATCCAGCAGGAGCCAAGCCCGACTGCATAAGCAGCAAGCATCAGATTGCCCATCACGAGCGAACCGTCCTGCAGCCATGTTCCGGCATTTGTATCTGCAAAAACGATCACTACAGTAGGCGCTCCATAAAACGGATCGGAATCTGCTCCCATAACCGCCCCGTTCATTTTGGAAAGCTTTGCAATCAATTCAGGCTCCTGAACCACAACCATCTTCGCGGGCTGACGTCCCATCCCGGACGCCGCATAAGTTCCAGCCTCCAGAACTGCATCCAGCTCTTCCTTCGAAATTTGTTCTTTCCGATAAGAACGCACGCTTCTGCGTTCTTTGATACTCATCAGTGTTTCCAGTTTCATACTATCCTCCATTCCGCAGGCGCTTTGCGCCGAAGGAATCGCGAGCAGAAGTTCCAGTTCTGCTCTGCGATCCTAGCTACTTTGTGACGCCTGCGGCACAAATAGCTGTGAGAAAAATAAGCGATCACGCTTATTTTTCTCACTATCCTCCATTCATTTTTGCTTATGCCAAGCTTGAATTACAGCTAAGTTCATGGTACGATATTTAAGATTCAAAATCAAGCGGTTCCTGAACTCAGGTTTGTTTGATGCATACTACAGAAAAGGATTTCTTACCTATGATTAAAGATTTATTCTCCCAGAAACAGACTCTTTCTTTTGAGGTATTTCCTCCCAAGAAGGACGACGAATTTACAAACGCGCAGAACGTCCTGCATCAGCTTTCCGAGCTGCAGCCGGATTTTATCAGCGTAACCTACGGCGCAGGCGGCAGCCGTTCCAAACGCACGGTGGAGCTGGCTTCCTTCATCCAGAACAGTCTCCACATTCCGGCAGTTGCCCATATGACCTGTGTCGGCTCCTCCAAAGAGGACATTCTCACCGTTACTGATGACATGAAGCAGGCGGGTCTTTCCCATGTACTGGCGCTTCGCGGCGACAGACCGACCTGGATGGATGATGCACAGTTTGAAAACCGTGCTTTTGCCCATGCTTCCGATCTGACTCGCTTCTTAAAGGAGCATACCGATCTGGAAGTCGCAGGCGCATGCTATCCCGAAAAGCATTTCGAAGCAGAAAGCCTTGACAGCGATATTGCGTACCTGAAAGAAAAGCAGGAAGCAGGCGCAGCGTTTTTCATCACTCAGCTGTTCTTTGAAAATGACAGCTTCTACCGTTTTCTGGAAAAGAAAAACCATGCAGGCATTACGCTTCCGGTCTGTGCAGGCATCATGCCGATCACTTCCGCAAAGCAGCTCGGCACGACGGTAACCCTCTCCGGCTCTTCCGTTCCGAAAGAGCTGGCCGACATCATTGCGACTTACGGAGAAAACCCGGAAGACATGAGAAAGGCCGGTATCGATTATGCGATCCGCCAGATCCTCGACTTAAAGCAGCACGGTGCAGACGGCATCCATATTTATTCCATGAACAAGCCTAAGACAACACGCACGATCGTGGAAGCGATCCGATAAGAAGGAACCTTCTAAATTCCCTAACGGAAATTCAGAAGTAGCGCAAAAAAAGAGAGCCTCCCGGCTCTCTTTTAAATAGAACCTTCTAAATTCCCTAACGGAAATTCAGAAGTAGCGCAAAAAAAAGAGAGCCTCCCGGCTCTCTTTTAAATGGAACCTTCTAAATTCCCTAACGGGAATTCAGAAGTAGCGCAAAAAAAGAGAGCCTCTCGGCTCTCTTTTAAATGGAACCTTCTAAATTCCCTAACGGGAATTCAGAAGTAGCGCAAAAAAAGAGAGCCTCTCGGCTCTCTTTTAAATGGAACCTTCTAAATTCCCTAACGGGAATTCAGAAGTAGC
>OLVX01000345.1_pt1 | contig 46913 bp, 65 predicted proteins | sample 1673271 | NCBI WGS metagenome assembly OLVX01 (sample SAMEA3178939, study PRJEB25190) | human gut metagenome | biome: human gut; feature: human-associated habitat; material: faeces | place: Austria | collected 2013
CCCACACAGGCATTGCGTGAAATTCAAAACGAGCTGTTCGATAATCTCCATAAAATGCCGGATTGGATGCTGGCGCAAATGGAACGCGACCTTGAATGGAATTCCGAGGTAATGGAGATGCACAGAGATGGGGACGGCAAAGTGGAATTTGATGTTGACTGCGAATTTCAGCGTCCGATATTGGAAGCGATTAAACAGGAAAGGGACGCGAGAAAATGAAGTATCTTGTAACCTGGAAGCGCATCGCTTTCCCCGATATGGACTTGCAAACCTGCGTTGAGGCAGATAACGCTGATGCAGCGCAGGTTAAGGCAGAAGCGGAAGCGCCAGAAGAATTTAAGGCGGTCTATTATGTTGACGATGTGAAGGAGGTACAGAAATATGAGTAAAGGTTTAAGCGAATTTATGTATGGCCAGCTTGACGAATTGGAGGAATTGTTTAAGACAAAGCATGAGCAGTATTCCTCCGGCGCAGATGAGCTTGCTAATTTCCGCCGTGGCGCGCTTCTTAACGGACGCGGCGACGATGCAGAGGGAATGTTTGAGGAACTGAAAGCGTATGCAGCAAAGCATATCGCTTTTGTTTATACCCATGATATTCACGGCGATAAAATTGCCGAAAGTCTGAAAGACATTGCCGTATATAGTCTGATTGGCTTATACATGGCGGAGCTGGCGAAGGCTGAGGACGAAGAAACATATAGCCTGGGGCCTTGCCTTGATAGTGCTTTAATCGCAGCTGCAAACAAAAGCATTAAAGCTTTTCACGATTTACAAAATGAGCTTAATTCTTGCAATTCAGTACAGAAAAGCAATGAGGATGCAGAAAAATGAAATTAACATTTACGATTCCAGGCGAACCGACGGCGCAGGGACGGCCTCGCTTTTCTACTCATGGCGGATTTGCAAAAGCATACGACCCGGAGAAAAGCCGTAACTATAAAGCCTACGTCAAACTGTTAGCTAGTGAAGCGATGCAAAATATAGGGCTGACGCTCACGGAATTGCCGTTGCGAGTAGAGATAATAGCTGACGTGGGTATTCCTGCCAGCAAGTCGAAAAAATTCAAGGAGCAGGCTTTAAACGGCTTGCAGCTGCCGATTAAAAAACCCGATGTTGACAACGTCGCAAAAATTATTCTTGATTCTATATCTGGCATTGTCTATAAGGATGATAAACAGATTGTTAAACTTACAGTTTCTAAAAAATATAGTGATACGCCAAAAGTTGAGGTGAAAATTTATAATGTTGAATAATTGTTTTATACTTGGCTGGGTGAAATTTGAACCGGATGCAAAAGTTATGAAGAACGGCAAAGAGGTATGCACTTTGGAAATACAGTGTGCGCGCCAATATCGGGATAAAGATAATAAGCGCGTTTACGATTACATTTCTTGCCGCTGCTTTGTGCCTGGACTGATTAAATATATCAGCAATTTTGTTACAAAAGGCTCGCAAGTTATTGTGGGCGGCCGCTTTCAGACTGATTTATACGTGGATAGGAACGGCAAAAATTCTAAAGCAAGCTACTTGCTGATGGAGCATTTGGAATGTGTCCGGATTGCGGAAAACACAGCGCCGTATCCTCCGAAAGAGGAACGGAAAGACCCGCTCGATGATGTGGACTGGTAAAGAAAATGGATTACGCAGAAGCAGCAGACCACGCAGAGAGTTTGTTCTTTGCCAAAAATGCGATTGGTAAAGCGGTTGTTTCCGCCAGGATGCAGCAGAGGGCGGAACGCTTGGAATTTGATATGAGGACCGGCGGCGATTCTACGGCACGCCTTGCGATTCAAGCAGTAACGCCGCTTGCTGCGGTTCGGTGTATTTATCTTGGGCAGGCGTTTTTGGTTTACCAGCCGGAAAAATGGCTGGATGTTATGGAACGTTCGCTTCTTCTGTTTCGGCAGCGGTTTGGTGACAAGTCTTATAAGGCGATTCAGCACCGGTATGTATACCATTGGACGGTCCGCAAAATCTCCGTTATGGATGAGATTAGCCCGCAGGTGTACGCGCTCCGCCGCCGCTCATTCATTGACGGCCTACTCATGCTGGCGATTCAAGAAGGGCTGCTCCGGATTGACATAAACGCGAACAGCTTCCAAAAGGCCAGGGCAGAACAGAAGCAAGAAAAGTAAAGGCAGGCGCACGGCGCTGCCGCTTCCAAACATTAAGAAAACGCTTGCTATTGGTTGGGCGTTATACTATAATAGCCTTGTCGATAAGCGCAAGCGCCTTTTAAGTATTGTGCTTGTCGGTCCGGCTCTAAAGGCGTAAAGCTGGCACGGATTGAAGAAATTATATTTTTACGTATCACACAACAAACAAAAAAGCCGGGGCTTTCGCCTCGGCCTTTTTGTTTTTTCGCTTCCCTAAAGTATGCGCTGCACGCACAGAAAAGGGCCGCCACGCGTTCCAATCATGGCAGCCCTAGGATTATACCTGTAAAAGATTTCGACTTCAAAAATATATAGCCTGCTCGCGTTTGCAGGATACAGAAAAGCCCCGGGGCGTTTGCCTCGGGGCTTGTTTTTTGAATAGTTTAAAATGCTGATTCAACGTTCTAAACAAAAATTGCTTACGCTGGTTCCGCATACTTCCGCTTTATATATGCGGCCGGGGTTGCCAGCAAGGAACCAGCAAACAAAGAACACTTTCGGCCCGTAAATTGCAACGTTGCAATTATTCGCAAGGTCAATAATAAGATTATGACTATTACGATAAACGCCGTCAAGCTGATAAAATTTCTTTCGCTTCACTTTAAAGCCTCCTTGATTTCTGCGGTCCATTCGTTGCGGCTTTTAAAGCCGCCTGCTTCTGCAACCATAGCGGCGATGATGCGACATGTTATGTCGCGTTCTGCCTCGTGCATTGCAGGGGTTTTGCGGTACGCTTCAATTTGACGCAATAGCTTTAACGCTTCTTCTCGTTTCATTTTTCAAGCCTCCTATTTGTCCTTTCGTCGCTGATTTTGTCCGGCGCTTCTTCCGCGATAAAAGCCTTTACCGCTTCCATATCTTCGCAATACTTGCCGTTTCCGCAATAATATTGCGGGCCGCCGGGGTAAAGCTGCGTAAAGATTTTTACGTCTAAGTGCTTCCCGTGCTTCCATGCCGGGTGTTCAGGTGTCAAGTTGTTTATAATAGCTATTTTCATTTTTATCTCCTTCCCTTGGCCTGCCTCATCAGTACCGGGGCGGCCGGTCCCCGGTATACGCCGCGCGGGGCGGCGTTTCGGCTATTGTAACAAGGGCGTTTCCGGGCGGTATTTCAAAAACTCGCTGCCGTGCAGGTCGCGTATTTGCTCCATAGTCAACGCGCGGCGGACCTTCTTCACCCATTCGCCTGCATGCCAGTACCATAATTTTTTCTTGCTGGCCCATTTGCAGCCGGCACCTTTCAAGGCGTCTTTGTTCTCTTTCGTTTCGCCGCCTATCCATAACCAGCTGCCGCAGATTTCAATTTCAAGGCCCTTCAAGCCCATCAGCACGGCCAGGATTTCGGCAAATTCCGCCTGTTCGGCCAGAATTTCGGCGGCCGTTTTATAAGTGCCATCCGCTTTCTTGTTGCGCTGCCACTCCTGGCGGCTTTCGCTTTCGGCCAGCTCTGCGGCGCGCTTGTCGTGCGCCGCGCTCATTGCCTTAAATTCTGCGGCCGTGCCTCCTTTGTCCGGGTGGCAACTCATGCAGGCTTTTTTAAACGCCTTTTTCAGTTCCTCGATTGTTTCGCAAGCGGCAAAAATCTTTTTCCAGTCCATTTCATTTTCCTCCTTTTTCGGTTCCGGGTTGTATTTGGCTTTTAATTCGGCAAATTTCTCGCGGCTGACTTTGGCAACCAGCTTTACAAAACGGCGGCTGCTGTCCCATGTATCATAGATAACGCCGTTGACAACGGCTACGGCGTGCTTTGATACAAAAACAACGTAGCTAGCGCCGGTGTCGCAATGCTTTGTAAAGCTGTTGACTGTTTCGCGGCTGGCGGCTTTAACCTCTATACCTAAATCAGCCAGGGCGGCGGTGATGTTTTTAACGGTGTTCCACGCGGCGCCGCTCTCAAATACCTTTGTTTCCAGCAGCTTTTTCGCTTGCTGGTAGGTTAACGGGGTTGCCGTGCAAATTGCTCTAATTGAGCAATCACCGATATTTTTGTTTTCCGGATTAGCATTATACTTTTCAAAGGTCATTTTCTTATTACTCTCCTTTCGGCTGTGGCTAGGGCTTCGGACCTTCTGCCTGGCAGCTTTACGGCCCCAGCGGGGCCGCCGTCAGCTTTAATATTTTTGTACGGCCAACCCGCCAAATTCGTTTTGATAGATGGTGTAAAAGTGGCCTTTGATTTCAACGTAGGCCCTTTCAAGATGCCAGGGGAAGTCCGGGTTTTCGACGCTTTCCAGAATTTCGATGTCCTTCAAGCACGGCTGGAAGCCGTATTCACGGTAAAGCGCCAACTGAATCATTTTAGCGTCTTGTGTTTGTTCTTTTTGTGTAGTCATTTTTAGTTCCTCCTTGAATGTATACCGCTATTCGGTATCTATATCTTGATTACAGTTATATTATAACGTCGTTGATTATACTTGTCAATACTTTTTTTGATTATTTTTTATTTTTTTTGGTGACAATCACACCGCTATGCGGTATAATGTAGACAACGGATAATGGAGGTGTAAAACATGGATAACAGTAAAGCTATAATCAAGGGGCTAATTGCTATGCGCTGCATGAGTTCGCAGGCATTGGCTGACGGCCTGGGGATTACGGTCCCCGCCGTGCGGAACAAATTGAGCCGTAACAGCTGGTCTATTAATGATTTGGTTAAGCTGGCGCAGGCCTGCGGCGTTCGCCTGGCGTTTGTAGATGATGCCGGGCGCGCCGTTCTGACGTTCCCCGCGCCGCCAGCAGATAGCGACGGCAGCCCCGCAGAGGGTAAATAATAACATTATAAGAGGATAGCAACGGCCGCACGCTGGCAGATGTTCAGCGGCGGCCGTTCTTCTTTATTCAGCAACATTTATAATATGTTAAGACGTTCACAAAAATATAATAATGTATCATTGACTTAATAGCATTTTTTAGGGTATATAATTCAAAACAAGATAATTAATATAATTTTATTGATGATTGGCAGTTTTTATTTGTCAATCTTTTTTTATTGTTGGATTCTTGCAAATAAAGATTATTGATTGTATTTATATTATTGATGTTTACAAAATCTGTTGTGATTGATATTAATAATATATTATATATGGTTGTAACAAAAGTGTGACGTGATGTTTAAGATTAAAAGTTTATTAGCTAATACAAATACACCGACAAGAGGCAGACCACCGGCAATAGCAACAACGCCGCAGACGTTAGCGGATTGTGCGGCCCTGCTCAAACAGCAGGGCGCAGCCGTGGCCGTCCTGGCTGTGCAGGACCTGCAGGCCTATTGGCTCAAGATAATGTCAGACAACAAGGCCAGCAACAAGGATAAGCTAGCCGCGTCAAAGCTATATGCTGATAGTATAGGCGCGTTTGATAAGCAGACGCACGCTAACAAGGGCCCGGCTGTGTATCATTGGGGCGCAGCAGATGACGCAGTGATAGTAAACGATTGTTCAGAAGATGCTACCAAAACATAAACATAGATAGAACTTTTAACATAATCCTTATTATCGGACGTAAAATATTATCCTGCTGCTGCTGATTAGCTGGCGGTTCCAGATGTTGACAGCCTGGCTGATGATGTTAGCGGCAGGCGTTCGCCTGGCAGATGTTGCGGCCGTTCCTGCGTGGCTCATGCGGCAGGCCTACCACGTTTTTTGTTTTTGTTTGGTGGCTGGTTCTGGCTTTTGTTTGGCGGCGTTGGCGTTGATGATTTCCCTGGGTTTTCGCAAAATCTGAAATTGATTGTTGCCTTTCCCGCTGGCGTTGAGTGGGGGTGGGGCCCAAAATTTTCGCAGCCGCCGGGGGAGGTAAATACCAAAAATTACCAAAACGTTTTTTTCAAGGGGGGGTAAACATGGAAAACATAATACAAATACCATATACTCCACGACCTGCATGGGCGAAGGTTCTGCATAAGGAATTAAGCAGACACCGCTTTGCAGTAATCGTAGCACACCGCCGCTTTGGTAAGACCATCGGAATGGTGAATCACCTTATAAGGGATGCTTTGCAGAGCGACTTAATCAGCCCGCAGTATGCTTTGGTAGGTCCGTTCAGTGCACAGATGGAAATTATTGCATGGGGACCGTTGAAGTATTACACAAGCGTTATAGAGGGCATCAAGGTGAATGAAACTAAAAAGTATGTTGAATTCCCTAGTAAAGTACCTGGGGCACAGGGTGCGAGGATATATATCGTTGGTGCGAACAATCCCGACGCATTGCGTGGTACATATTGGGACGGCGTAATACTTGACGAGTATTCGGATATGAAGCCGGAGATGTGGACGCAGATAATCAGACCTGCGATAGAGAACGGCGACAGAAAAGGCTATTGCTATTTCATCGGTACACCCAAGGGGCAGAACAACTTCTATGAGATGTACAAGAAGGCCAAGACGAATAAGCGTTATTTTGCGTATTTGTCGAACGTGTACGATAGCGGCATTATAGACGCAAAGAGCATAGAAGAACTGAAAGAGGATATGCCGGAGGTAGAATTCAGACAAGAGTATTTGTGTGACTTTAGCGTATCGGCAATCAACGAGCTTTTCAGTCTGGAAGAACTAGATAAGGCTTTTAATAGAGAGCTGACAGAAAAGGATATTCCCTATGATATGCCGCTGGTGCAAGGCGCAGATATAGCACGCTTTGGCGATGACAGAACGTGTATATGGCAGCGTAAGGGTTTAATGGTATATCCACGACCGAGAGTGTATAAGAAACTGAATACGATGCAGACAGCAGATTATATTGCTTTGGCAATGGATGAAAATAAAGCAGATATGACCTTTATAGACGTTGGCAACATGGGCGCTGGCGTAGTCGACAGATTGCGGCAGATGGGGTACACGGCGCTAAGAGAGATACCATTTCAAGGCGCGGCGATAGAGAATAAGCGTTATGAGAACATCAGAGCAGAGATGTACTTCAAACTGAAAGAGTGGATAGAGGCTGGCGGCGCTTTGCCGGAAGAACCGGGGCTAAGAGAAGAACTTGCAGTCATTCACTATAAGTATTCTAAGAATGGGCGTTTAATGTTAACGCCTAAAGAAGAAATAAAAGAAAAACTAGGGCGTTCCCCAGACCTTGCAGACGGCCTAGTATTAACATTTGCAAGGAACGTTCCGTTAAGACAGTTAGGGCTTGATGATAGAAAGCCTAAAAAGCTAATGTGCAACACGGAGTATTCGATTATGGAGGCGGTATAAAATGGGTGGTATTGCAAAATTATTCGGCGGTGGTAACACACCGACTATTGAAAAGGTGGACCCGGCGCCGACTACCGTTGCGACAAGCAGCGAAGTTGCGACCGGCAGCGACAGTAACAAGAAGAAGCGTAAAGGCTTTGCATCTACGCAGACAAGCACTATTGCTAGTGGCGTCGAGGGCGGCCGTAATACTTTAGGCTAAGAGGTAACAGCTTATGAACTTTCAAACGATAGCGGCGAGCAAGCCACAGGGAACACTTCCTAGTGACGGGGTGCCGCTGAAAAAGAACTTGCCGGACCGCCAACGTTTGGTGCGTAAGCTTAAAAGCATGTACGAAGATAGGCGAGATTGGGAGGACAGATGGAAAGAGATAAGAGATTATCAGCTTCCGTTTGTCGGTGAGTTTGACAATACGGCAGACAAGACCAATCCCGCACGCAGACGTGACTTAAAGATTGTGCACGGGGTAGCTTGGAGAGCGGCGCAGGTATTCGCTGCTGGCGTTATGAGCGGACTTACACCGCCGAGCCGTCAGTGGTTCAGATTTGCATATAGACGGCCGGAACTGAATACGAATGTTGAGGCTATGAAGGTGCTTGACACAAGACAAGAGATTGTATCAAGCGTGCTTGCAAAGAGCAACTTCTATAACAGCATCCATACTGTATATCTGGAATTGCCTTTTGGGCAGTGCCCGATGGCTATATTCTACGACGCAGAAAACGGCGTGCGGTTCCAGACAATGACAATCGGTACTTATGCACTTGAAGCAGACGGCTTCGGCAAGGTAACTACTTTTGCAAGAAAGTACGATATGACTTTGCAGCAGCTAGCGGACTGCTTCGGGACAGATGCTTTGCCGGACAATCTGAAAGGGCTGCTAGACAATCAAAGCAATCTCACTAAGAAGTATAAAGTCTGCTGGATGGTAGAGCCTAACAGCGATAAACTGCCTGGCTACATGGACAGACTGAACATGCCGTATAGAAGCGTGTACTGGTTGGAAAAGTCAGAGAGTGACGAATACTTGTATGTTGGCGGCTTTGAAGAAGAAGCAGTACCGGTAGCGCGTTATCTTGTCAGCGGCAATGAGGCATACGCAAGAGGCCCTGCGTGGTTTGCAGAAGGCGACAGTAAAATGCTGCAACTGCTGAAAAAAGATTATCTCACAGCAATAGAGTTAAAGATAAAGCCGCCGATGCAAGGCAGTCCAAGCCTTATGAATAACGGCGGTATTAACTTGATGCCTGGCGGTCTAACAGCCGTAGATGACCAGACGCAAGATATGGTAAAGCCTTTGTTCGCAGTTGACCTTGACTTAAAGGACGCGCAGGAAGAAATTATTCGCGTTGAGGATGCTATAAAGAGAGCATACAGTGCTGATTTGTTCTTGATGTTAGATAACCTTGATAATAGCCGCATGACTGCTAGAGAGGTTATGGAGAGAACGCAGGAAAAACTGCAACAGCTAGGCCCGGTGGTTGAGCGATTGCAGGATGAATTCTTAACACTGATTCTTCAACGTGTGTATAACATCATCGACAGAAGCGGCGGATTTCCTCCGGTGCCGGAAGAACTGCAAGACCTTTTGAGTGAAGAAGATGTAGAAGTGGACTATATTTCACCGTTGGCGCAGGCGCAGAAGATGAGCGGGCTTGTGAATATCGAACAGGCGATAGCACAGACCGGACAGATGGCGCAAGTATGGCCAGAAGTTACGAAGAAGATTAACCCGTTGGGTGCTATTACAAAATACTTTGAAATGCTTGGCGTGCCTGCAATGGCATTGCGTAGCGATGAAGAAGTACAAGAGATGCTTAAACAAGAGCAGCAGGAAATGCAACGGCAGCAGGAAATGCAGGAAGGCTTGGCAATGGCACAGGCTGCGGCTCCTGCGGCAGAGGCGGCCAAAAATCTTACTGCGGCGGCGAATGATTCCAACCCGGCTATTACAAGCTGGCTAGGCGTGCCGGGAGGTTGGGAATAATGAGCGAGCAGTTTAAATATAAATCCAATACAGGCGAGGATAGAAAGCAAGCACTGCTGACAGAGTACATGGTAAGAGAGCAGGCAAGAAGGGATAAAGAAGCCCTACTTGACCTGCTGGGGAGTGAAAGCGGACGCTGGTTCTTGATGCGTATGCTTGACGTAACCAAAGTAAACTCTATGTGCTTTACCGGCAATAGCAAGACTTTCTATAACGAAGGCCGCCGCGACGTAGGCTTAGGCATTATTAAAAGCATTTTAGCACTTGGGCTGCAAGGCATAGGGCTAAAACAGCAGGCTGAAATGGAGTATGCAGAATTCCAACTAAAGCTGCAAGAGCTGGCAGTGGAATATGTGGATAACAACAAGGAGGAATAACTAATGGGCGAGAACGGCGAAAATGCAGTTGTCAACGGCGAAGGCGCACAGCAACAGGCTGAACCCAATACCGCGGCACAACAGCAGCAGACAGAACCGACTACTACTAATGCAACTAATAATACAAGTGCTTCCGGCACTATTGCAGGGAATGGAAGTAATGGGCAAGGCGCACAACAGCAGCCCGGCACAGTGAATTATGACTTTGCAGGAGTAGAGATGCCAGAAGGCTATGAGCTTAGTGCTGATGAGCAAGGACGCTTTGTGGATGTTATTAAGGGCATGAACCTTAGCAATGACCAGGCAAGAGCACTTGCAAAGTACGGCACAGAGTATGCAAGCCGTGTAGTGCAAGGCGTAGAACAGCTCCGCGCGCAGGAAATCGCTAAATGGGGCGATGAGGCTAAAACAGCACTGGGCGCAGACTTGGGCAAAGTACAGGGCCTTTGTGATACTGCCTGCCGTAAATTGGAGGCAATGTATCCGGGCTTGAATGTGCGTGAAGCGTTAGAAATTACTGGCGCAGGCAATCAAATTGCTATCGTGAGAGCATTTGCGAAACTTGGCGAACTGCTTGGCGAGGACCCCGGCTTGGCTGCACAAAACGGCGCACAAGGCTTAAACGCTGCGCAAGGCATTGCAGCAAACATGTACCCGAAAACCGACTGGAGCAGGTACAAATAATTTATTAACTTTTAATTGAAAAACAGGAAGGATGATGAAACTATGGCTACTATTGGTTACTCCCAAACTATGAGTGACTTACGAAAGTATTTAACTCCGCAAGGCGCTATTGACCGCGTTATGGAAGTGCTTAACGAATCCAATCCTATTATGGAAGATATTCGGTGGATGGAGGGCGATTTGCCGATTGGTACTAAAACTACTATTCGCGCTAGTTTGCCTTCTCCGTCTATCCGTCGTATTAACCGCGGTACTTCTCCGACTAAAGGCACTGTAAAGCAGCGCATTGATGTATGTATGCACTTGGAGGACCGTTCCTGCGTGGACGTTGAACTGCTTTCCGGTAAACCGAATCCGCAGGCGTTCCGCATGGCAGAGGATGATGCACACGTAGAAGGCATGGGCCAATACGTCGCACGTCAATTCTTGTACGGCAACTTGGACGAAGACCCGGACACTTTCAATGGTATTGCGGTACGCTACAATACTTTGACCGACGGCGGCAAAGGCACTCCGGGCCACCAGGTAATCTCCGCAGGTACTCCCGGTACTAACACTAATGCTTCTATCTACTTCGTAGACTGGGGCGACCGCCGCGTAATGGGCGTATATCCTAAAGGCACCCAGGCAGGCTTGAAAACTGAGGACTTGGGCGAAAGCGACGTATACGATGAGAACAACAAGCCGTTCCGTGCATTGCAGACTTTGTACTCTTGGAAGTGTGGCTTGGCGGTACAAAATGTTCGTTCTATTGTGCGCGTGTGCAACATTGATGTCCAAAAGCTTAACTCTTTGACTGACAGTGCGCAACGCGAACTGATGAATAAATTCATCTTCGCAAAGAACCGTCTGCAAGACCCGAAAGCGCCGGTTGCGTATGTATCTGACGGTGTATACTCTTGGCTGGAGTGCTATTTGAACAACAAGAACAATGTTCATGTTACCCGTCAAGATTTTATGGGCGCACCGCCTAAACTGTACCTGGCAGGTATCCAGATTAAGAAACTTGACTGCCAAAGCGAAACCGAAGCGGCAGTACAATAACCGGAAGGAGTGAATAACAATGATTTTTGACCAGCAAAATATGTACATGGACAATTCCTTGACCAGCAATGTAATTGCGAACGTTGGCGGCGGTGATGCGGCCGACCCGTTATTTCTTGTTATCACTGCGCCGACCGCCTTAGCTACTAGCGGCACTATCACTGCGGCGCTGGAAACTTCTGACAGCGAAAGCTTCGGCACTAAAACTGTTGTGGCGACTTATACTCTTGCTGCCAGCAAAAAGGGTATTTTGGTTGCAGCAAAACTGCCGTATGGCATGAAAGCTTTTTCCAGACTGACTGTAAGCGGCGCAAGCAGCGGCAAACTGACTGCTGGCTTGACTGAAACTGTTCCGAACTGGCCGGGCTGATTTAGTACTTTAAGGGGAGGGCGAAAGCTCTTCCCTTTTTTAATAATCAAGGAGGAATAGTTAAAAATGCTTAACATTACCGATGTATGTAATATGGCGTTGGCTCATATCGCCAAAGGCCGTATAAGCAATATAGATGAGCAATCAGAACTGGCCAGACAGTGCAAACTGTTTTATGAGCCTACACGCAAAGAGTTATTAAGGAGCTACACTTGGGGATTTGCAAAGCGCGTGAGCAAGCTTGCAGAACTTAGTATCGAATCCCCGTACTGGTCCCACGTTTACGCCTACCCCGAAAAGTGCCTTGCTGTGCGCAAGATATTTGACGCTGACACCGGCGCAATGATAAGGGCAGGCGAACAGCAGCAGGAAGAATGGGACTTGTATATGGCAAGCGACAACGTGCTTGGCATAGGGTGCAACATTCCTGCTGCATGGCTTGAATATACCTATGACGTTGACGATGTAGAAATGTTTTCGAGTGATTTTTTGAGTGCGTTTACTCATATGTTGGCGTTTAATATCTGCGTACAACTGACCGGCAACAGCGGCTTGCAGCAGACACAGTATCAGCTTGCAATGGCGGCATTGCAGAAAGCAAAGCATACCACGGCAAGCGAAAAGAAAGAGTTGCCGGACTACCCGAGTAAATACTTTGACGGGAGGGCGTAATTATGGCTAGTGGGTTGACACCTTATTATTTATTGCAGCCTGCATTTACCGGCGGGGAAATCAGCGCCGAAGTTGCAAACCGCGTCGATTTAGATAAATATCAGTTTGCGGTACTGCAAGCCTATAACTGCCTTATCAAGCCGCACGGCCCTATTTATCGCAGACCGGGCATGAAGTATATGGCACGAACGAAACATAGCGATAAAGCGTGCATCCTGGTACCGTTCAACGGCGCAGATAACACCGACTATCTTTTGGAGATTGGCGAGAAATATATAAGAGTGCATAAGAATGGACTTTATATAAACATAGAAGTTATGACACCGTACACGGCAGATATGCTGCAAGATTTGAGATTTGTTCAAAGCGCAGACACTATGTTTATCGCCAGCGGCAAATACCCCGTAAAACAGCTTGCAAGATATTCAGACACTGACTGGCGGTTTGCTGATTTTGAAATTACGGATATGTATTTCGACGAATCAACCTCACTTGAAAATTATAGCGGCATAAGTTATACAGTGCCTGGCACTTATCAATTTCAGCCGACTGTTACCGGCGAATATCAGATTGATATAGCCGGTGCAGGCGGCGGCGGTGGTGGTGCCGTTACATGGAGAAGGCACGGAGAACACCAAGTTTATAATTCTGCCACCAAAGGTGGCGGCGGCGGCAGTGGTGAACGCATTATAAAAACTCTAACGCTGACCAAAGGCACAAGTTACACGATTACAGTCGGCGGCGGTGGCAGCGGCGGTGCTTATGCTTATAGTGCAGGCAACTACGAAGATACAACAGCTACTAGCGGCAATAAAGGCACGGATAGTACGGCGTGTGGGCTGACCGGTAGAGGCGGAGGCGCAGGCGGCGCGGCTAGCCGTATGTATGGCGAGGACGGCTATTATTCTAATGTTGGCACACAAGGCGTAACATATGGCGCAGGCGGCGGTGCGGCAGGCGGTGCCGGCGGTATAAAGGGTAGCCCAAACGGCAAAGCGGGCGCTAATGGCTGGGTAAAGATTTTATATACCGGCAATAAAGAATTGACACCTTCGGGAACGCAAGGTGATATTACCTTGACGAGCAACAAGAATATTTTCGCTAGCAGCAAGCCGGGCGCGTATATCAAACTTAAACAAGAGATTGCAAGCAAGACTGTATCCGCCAGCAACGGCACGACAGAAAGAGTACGTGTGGGCGAAAATTGGAAGGTTATCAGTCACGGAACCTGGGAAGGCAGTTTTACCATAGAAAAGAGTGACGATGGCGAAAGTTGGAAGGAATACAGAAAATATACATCTAAGAGTGACTATAATCCGTCTGAAAGCGGCAGTGTAACAGAGCCGGTATTTTTAAGGGCGGTATGCACTATAACTAGCGGTACTTGCACTGTTAATTTAACAGCAATGGCCTACAATGCGGAAGGCGTTGTAAAACTCACTGAAATCACTAGCGACAGTACAGCTAAAGCCCATGTTGAAAAAGAACTTGGCTCAACGGATATGACAACTAATTTCTTATGGGGCGCATGGAGTGAAGAATTTGGCTACCCTCAAACACTGTGCTTTTTCCAAGACAGACTATGTTTTGGCGGCACGAAGAAGCAGCCTTACATGGTATGGATGAGCAGAACCGGTGATTACGGCAATTTCAGTGTAGAGAAAGCCAGCGGCACTGTTACCGATGATAGCGCAGTAGCACTTGCGTTTGTAAGCCGCAAGCAGTTTAAGATTTTACACTTGATTGCAAGCACTGACTTAATCGTCTTGACTGCGGGTAACGAATGGACGGTAAGCGGCAGCGATACTGTAACCCCATCTAAAGCCGTTCCCAAAATGCAGACTACACGCGGATGCAGCACTGTTGAGCCGTTGATGATTGGCGGCAGAATCGTGTTTGTACAAGGACGTGGAAGCACTGTAAGGGATATGGCATATAGCTATGAAACAGACAGCTACAGCGGCAATGACTTAACCTTGCTGGCAAAGCATATCATAGAGAATGTACAGATTGTCGACAGTGCATATAAGCAGGAACCTGACAGCACTATATACTTTGTGAGAAGTGACGGAACTATGGCTTGCTTATCCTACATCATGGAACAAAAGGTATATGCCTGGTCGACGATAGAAACACAAGGCAAGATTGAAGCTGTGGCAGCAGTGCAGGAAGGCGATGAAGATATTATTTATCTTGTAGTACAGCGAGAGATAAACGGCGCAATAGTACGCAATATCGAATATCTGGCAAAGAATCCTGCAAAGAGCAATAACCCCGATGATTATATTATGCTTGATAATGCTATTGAGTATAGCACTGCTGAAAAGAGCAGTGGGGAAACAGAGATTGATGCAGCAGAGCTGGCAGGTGAAAAAGTTACTGTTATCGGTGACGGAAGAATGTATAGCGGACTGACAGTAAGCCAGGACGGCACTGTGACGCTCCCGGCGGCCGTACAACACGCTTTTATTGGCTTGCCCTATAGAAGTATCGTGGAACTGCCAAACGTCGAAATTAAGACGGGTGACGGCACTATGCAAGGACGCAAAAAGCAGATTAGTAATTGCATCCTGCGTTTAAGTAATTCTCTTGGCGGCATGGTTGGTCCGGATATAAATACTATGGACTTGATGAACTTTGACGAACAGAACGCAGTGAGCGATATTAAATTATTTACCGGCGACAAGCATATGACTTTGCCTATTGGCGGCTTTAATAACGAAGGCAGAGTGATTATCGTTACGGATGAGCCATATCCTTTTAACTTGCTGGCGGTAGTGCGGGAGGTGTCTTTCGGTGGCTAAGAAGTGGACTGTTGAAATCCTTGATAATAAGTCAAAAGAAAATGTTGTGCCGTTGATTGAAGAACTTATGCAAGATATACGGCCACATGATAAGGAAGATTTGGAAGCAAGCAGTGACCCGGTATTTGTGCTCATTGGCAGTATCAAACTTGACGAAGAAACAAGGGTATACCGTGGTGAGGACGGAAAACTGCTTGCGATATTTGGCAAGGGTACCATGGAATGGGGCGCACCGGGACGCGGAATCTGGATGGTAGGCACGAACGAACTTTACAATGGTTACACAAAGAGCCTGCTTTTCAAGGAAGCGAAAAGAGTGCTGAATGAATGGGTACGCAAGCATGGACTGCTGCACAACATTGTTTATGAGAAGAACCGCACTAGCATTAACTATTTAAGACACTTGGGGGCGGTATTCTTGGTAGAGCCTAAAATAGGTTGGGACGGCAAAAAGTTTTATCAGTTTTATATTCCATATAGAGGGGAGTGAACGTAATGGGTACACTTGGCATTTTAATGGGCCTGCAAACTGTCATGCAGTTAAGTGGCCAACATCAGCAGGCCAAACAGCAGGAGCAGGCATATAAAGCGCAGGCGCAGGCTGCACAGCAGAACGCGGCTATTATGAGCCGCCAACGTGAGCAGCAGGCAGAAGCGTATGCGCAGAAGCAAAGCCAACTCAACGATAGAATGAGGCTTGCAAGAGGGCAGGCGCTGGCGGCGGCCGGCAGCAGCGGCCTAACCGACAGCGGCAGTGTTGCTGATATTCTTTCAAGCAGCGAGGACGCTTACAAAAAAGACAGTATGAATCTGTTGCAAAATCAGCGTAATGATGCGTGGAGCACTTATGTAAACGAGGTTAATTATCGCAACCAGGCAAGCGCATATAATGCGGCGGCGAAGAACGCTAAAGCCAACGGCAAAATGCAGATGTTTAGTACGCTTGTAGGTGCGGCGGCGAACGCTTACTCTAAAGGCATGATTGGCGGCAGCAAGGGAACAACTACGGTAAGCAGTGACGATTGGTACGATGCTAACAGTGATTTCAATCTTCCTGCTAGCAATATGAACGGCTTTAATCTTTACAACCAGGCAAAGAAGAATAACCCGTTCATGGACAATACAGGCTTTACTAAATGGAGCTGGTAAGGGAGGTACAGTATGAAGATTGCAGGTTATCAAGGCGGCGTCAATTTAGGTACAGGCGGCGCGACTGTCAAAGTATCAAGTGACCTTAACGCTTATGGCAGCGGCGGCAAAGGACTTGCCGCTATTGCCGGTGCCGCCAACAAATGGGCGGTAGCAGTAGAAGCGCAACAGGAAGATGAAGATAAGCAGTCTATCCTTAATGCTATGGACATATTCAATAAGAGCCGCTATAACATCATGTACAATGACGAAAGCGGCCTTATGAATACAAAGCTAGAAGGCACTGCCGGTGCAAGCAGCAGTTATACGGAACAGATAAATAAAGCAAGGCAGGATGTATTAAGTAATACCAAATTGCACAGCAAAAAGAACCAGCTTGCATTAGACCATTTAATGTATCAGAGCGCACAGCAAGGCTTCCAGACTGTCGACCAATACGAGCAGAAGCAAAAAGAAGCAGTCACTGATTTGCGCTATGACAATAATATTCAGAACTCCTGCGAGTTCGTACAGAAGAACTGGAACAACCCGCAGGCGCTGCAAGATGAAATTATTCGTACACAGTTGCTGACAAGTGCTATATATGGCAAGCGTGGCGCAGAGTTTATCGAATCTAAGAGCAGAGCCAACATTGGGCAGGTGGTAGCAAGTGCCGTCGGTGCAAGCATCACCAACGAAGATTATGGCACTATGCGTAACATCATGGATAAGTACGGTAGTTATCTGACTGCCAATCAGCGAGCTGCTTTTGAAAAGGTGGCATACGATAAAGAGAGCAGCGCTTTTGAAAGAAATACCGCTAAAGATTTGTATGCTAAATATGGCGACAATGAAGAAGCAGTACGCAAAGAACTTGAAGGCATGAAAGGATTTAGCGGCGGCGAAAGCGGTAATGATTTTGAGAATTTGCTAACTTCTTTCGGTATTCAAGAGAGCGGTGGCAATTATAACGCCAAGAATGGCCGCACCGGTGCAAGCGGCAAGTATCAGATTTTGCCGGATAACTGGCCTAGCTGGAGCCAAGAAGCAGGCTTGCCAGCAGGTGCAGAAATGACACCGGAAAATCAAGAGATTGTAGCACGCTTTAAGTTAAAACAATACTATGATAAATACGGTGCAGCAGGTGCAGCGGTAGCATGGTATAGCGGAGAAACTAATGCACAACGCTGGGTGAGCGGTAAAACAACGGATGTATGGGGGAATACCTGGGACACACCGCAGCATGGGAATGAGCCTAGTATCAAAGAATATGCAGAGAGTGTTACCAATAGGGCAGGGAACGTGCGCAGCACCCACAACATGAGCCAGGATGAGCAAGACCGCATTATGAAGCAGTACCGCACTATTAAAGCAGACCATGACAGAATAGAAACTTATAAGAAAAACAAACTTTTTGAAGGAATAAAGAATGAGATATTTGCTATGTTTAATAACGGTACAAGCTACAGTGAAGCTATGACGTGGGCTACTAGTCAAGCAGGCAGTGACCCCGATAAGTATGTAACATACAGAAATGCAGTGACGGCGATATATGGACCGCAAGGCAGAAGCGGAAGCAGTGGTGGCGGTAACGGAAAACTTGATGACGATGCAATAGGCGTACTGGAAGATATGCTGCAAGAAGGCAAGTTTTCTAGCATTGACCAATTCTTAGCATACGCTGCTAACAAAGGTGCATCGTCTGCACAGCGCGGGAAGTTAGAAAAAATATACAACGATTGGTATAGCGGTACAGGCGAATTTGCTTTTGATATGGAAGGCCTTGTACAACAAGTCGCAGGCAAAAATGCCGATGCACTGTATAAGAAAAAAATCCAAAACTACGGCCGGCAATGGGTACGCGCTTATCGCGTAAAAAATCACGGCATGAATCCGGGTGAAACGGAGTTGTTGGAAGCCTTGAGAAACTGCGTAACTACTAAGGTTTACGGCAGCTATGTTACCGAAAAACATTCATTCTGGTTTGACAGTACAGAAGATATAAAAGCAAGTGACGCAGATTTGATTGCACGTGGTATCGCAAGCGTAAACAAAACCGGTGATGATTGGTACGATGTTAAATGGCTGGATGGCACATCGGGCAAAATAAACGGTGCATATCTGGCAAAGTTACTGAAAGGAGATTACTAAATGGCTAATGAACCTTTAGACGAATTCGACCGCAGATTAAAGGCAAAAAAGGAATATGCTAATTATGGCTTTATTGCTGATATTGACAGCGGCTTGTCACCTGCTGAAACTCTAGGCTATTATGACCTGCAAAAAATGAGCGACGATGAGTACAATAAGTTTTCGCAGGCAGTACAGAGCAATAGCTCACCGACGATTGATACTAGCAGCATTATCAACGATGATAAACCAGGCATAGGCACTGCCGTAATGAACGGCCTTAAAGGTTCGGTGCGTGGCTTATTCGGTGCGGCTAAAGCGACCGTTGACGCTAATATTGAAGCTCATAAGGGTGACAAGAATGTTGTTAAAGAGTATGACCAATCAGAGAACATCAGCAAGGCTTTAGGCTATGTCACCGATGAGATTTTGAAGCGCGAAGAAGTTAAGGCTGATACGGCGGCTGGGCAACTTGGTTATGATTTGGCTGAAAACGGTATTCAGCTTTTAGTGCAACTTGCGCTGACTAAAGGTGTAGGCGCTGCCGGTGCAACTGCAAAAACTGTACACGCTATCAGTATGCTTTACAATGGCGCCAACATCAGCGGCGAACAATACCTGCGACTGCGCAAAGAGGGCGTAAGCGCAAGCAGAGCAGCAGAGGCAGGCTTGATGAACGCAATTCCGCAAGCGGTATTAGAGGAACTGCCACTTGGCAGACTGCTTAAAAAGATGCCTGCCGGTAGCGGGCTGAAAGCTAAGATATGGGAAGTTACCAAACGTGGCCTTGAAGAAGGTGTTACCGAAGCATTACAGGAATTCCCGGAGCAAGCTACGGACTTATGGGCAAAGAACCCCGGCGCAAGCACTGCCAAACTTGCAGAGAAGTGGGGCGAGAACTGGCAGCAGAACTTGAAGGAAGCAGGATATAGCGGCCTTATCGGTGCTATTCTTGGCGGCAGTGTTAGCGGCGTAAGCGTTGCCGTTGACAGTGCTGTTGAGCACGTCGCTTTGAAAGCCAACGAAGAACGCAAGGCAAAGTTAGTAGCAGATGCTGAAAGAATCAGAGAAACAGGCATTAACCCGGAGCGTGCGGCGGCTGAAATTGAAGCGAACAATCCTAACTTTGAGGACGATACTGTTACTGTATCAGCACAGGACTTGGAAGGCTACAAGCAGACCAGCAGCAACAATAAACTTTTTGAGGAATTAGGAATTACCGAAGAAGAAGTCGGAGCGGCTGCGGAGCTTGGGCAGGATATAGACATTAGCCGTGGCAAGTTTACGGCGGCTATGGCTAAAGACAATGCACTGTTTGAAGCTACGAAAGACAATATGTACTTTGACAGCAATGGCGAATTGTCGGACGGCGGTGCAAAGACACGCAAAGAACTGCGAGAAGGGTACAACTTAACCAGGCAGGCAAGCGCGGAGCTTGACACAGAACTTGACGCTATTGTTGGCAGCGCTACTAAAGCAGGTATGAATAAATCTCATGCCGGCAATTTGCGCTTAGTGCTGGAGAGCCGCGCACTTATTGCAGACCCCGAAAATCCTGCTGCGTGGCTGCAAAAGAATAAGCTGCGCTTTGAAGATGGCGGCAAAGCTAAACAAAAGAATGGCTGGTTTAGCAAGGGAGGAGTGCTTAAAAAAGAGCAATTCTATACTACTAATATTACCGGAAATGAGATGGGACACTATTCAGATTTGAAGAGCTTGCAGAAAAAGGCTTTTGCATGGTATAGGGACAACTTGCAAGGCACGAGCGTTCATAATGGTGTATTGGGTGATATTAGAATAGATAAAGGGTATCAAGAAAATAATATTAAATTTGGCACAAGTGGCAGAAAGAAAATGGAACACACTTCCGCTAAAAAAGAAAAACTTTTTGCATTGCGCTATTTACGTGAAATTATGGAGAATGGTAATTTCGTTACAGAATCTGCGCCGCAAAAAGAAAAACATTCAGACGAGAATTTTTATTATATTCATTCTGCATTGAATGTTAATGGTGAAAAACGTTATGTAGTTGTTACAGTAAGAGAACATAATGATAAATCATTATCATATTATAATCATAATGTTTTTAACGAAAGTGAGTATAAAAAAATAGAGGACGCGTTCAAGCCCTCGGGTTCCGAGCAATTCAAGGCTCAGCCCAGTATCTCAAACAAAACGTCCTCTTTTGCTGATAGTGTATCACAAAAAGCAGATAATTACAAGCAACAAAAAATTGTCAATGGTACACTGAAAGATAAAGGCATGATTTCCCCAATGGATGATGGTACTTATGTTATCACGCTTTTTAAGGGCGCAGATGCAAGTACAGTTATCCACGAAACAGGACACTACTTTGTGGAAACCATGATTAACGAAGCATTGGCAGACCCCAGCAACACAAGACTAAACGCTGATGCGAAAAAGCTCATGGAGTATGCAGGCATTGACGCTGATGTATGGGCAAGCGGTGACGTTGAAGCAAAGAGAGCCGGGCATGAAAAGCTGGCAGAAGCATTTGAAACCTACATCATGGAAGGCAAAGCGCCTAGTGTTGGCCTGCGCGGAGCGTTCCAAAGGTTCGCTAATTGGTTATCAGCTATTTATAGTAAGATAGCAAGAAGTGAAAATGCAGCAGAATTAACGCCAGAAGTACGGCAGGTATTCGACAGAATGTTGGCGTGCCGTGAAGAAATTGAAGTTATGGCGCGCATGGAGGGCATATTCGGCGGCTTGCCAGAGAATATAACATCCAAGTTATCAGACAAAAATAAAAAGACCTTGCAGGATAAAATCTTAAAGGCTAAAGACAAGGCCGTGGATATTCTGACAAGACGCGCGATGGCTGATTTCAGCGCAAAGCGCAGAGCTGAAAAGGCTGCTTTCATCGAAGAAATACGGCCGCAGATTGAGCAGGCAGTAGCGCAAGAACTTGTCAATCGTGCAAGAGTGCAAGTCGGGCAGGAATTCGGGCAAGAATCAAAACTTGCCAATCCTGCGATTATTGCGAGAAAATACAGGCACGTTTTAGGAAACGTACTGCCAAACTATAATGATATGCTGAACGATACTAATGCCAGCATTGACGATATACTTAATCCGATAGTTGAGTATCTTCAAGCGGAAGTCGACACATACGGCACACTTTCTAAAGAGCGTGTTGCAAACGCTGAAGATATGCTGATTGCTATGTTCAGCAAGTCAAGGCAGAAAACTGTTACGAATCCTACATTCGTTGTTGACGAGCACGGCATGGCTCATGCTAACTTTAGGCAGAAAATCAACGAATGGGAAACAATAGAAGCTAATCCGCGTAGGCTTGCGAGAAAATATATTTATGGCAACGAACGCATAAACTATAACGAGTTATTAAAAGATACAAACAGAGCTATTGATGATATTTTAAATCCTATTGCTGACAGAATAGAAAGTGAGCTTGCGGAATACCAAGATACAGTCAAGAGTGAACGTGCGTTTTTTATCAATGGCAAGTGGGGCTACTTCGCCGCAACCAATAGAACAGAAGGCAAGTATGCAAACGATTTTGCAGGCATACCGGACCAGAGCGCAGTCTTGGTTGATTTTGGTGAGATAGGCAAGGATGGAAAACGTCATTGGACTAAGCGAGCTTTAGAGCAAGCGGATATTGAAGGCCTTGTATTCCATGAAGCAGGCGACAGTATTCGTAATGTCAACTGGGTATCAAGATACGTTCACGATTACGGCGGCAACATAAGCGACTTGACCAGCAAAAAAGGACGCAGAAGAATTGCCGAAAAGATTGCAAGGGGCGAAGATATAGCGGACTACTACGATTTGCGTAGCACCGGTTTAGATTATGGCGATGCCGAAATTAAGGCAGACTTTAAACATATTGTCGATGAGCTGGACAGACTGCAAGCGTTGAAGCATAGACTTGAAACAGACCCCGAAGGTGTCGACCTGGTAAAAGAAAGTAAGCGCAACCAATTATCGCAGGAGCAGAAAGAACTATTTGACCAGATAGCAGAAGAAAACGGCTATGCCGGCGGCTACGAAATGGCAAGGGAGATTGTCGAAGGTTACACCGTCAATGAGAATGAAGGCAGCGACGTACAGGACAACTGGGCAAGGAACTATATTCGTAACGGCGGTGACAGAGCGAAACTAAAGAATGAGGAAGGCTTGAAGGAGATTGCCGAAACTTTGGTAGAGGGTGAGCAGCTTACAGAGCTTAACGAGCTTAAAGCCTTGAAGCACGAGCTTGAAACTAATCCGGATAAAGTCGACCTTGTGGAGATGAGCAAAAAGCGTGCCTTGTCTAACGAGCAGAGAGAACTGTTTGACTGGGTGGCTGACAGCTTAGGCTATGACAGCGGCGATGCTATGGCGCAGGATATTTTGACTTCGCCGAGTGAAAGAGCTATGGTGCGTCAAGAGATTGACAAGGCTGTAAACCGCAGATTCCCCGACTTCATGCAGGAGCGTGAGCAGGCAAGAGAAGCGGCAAGGGAAGCACTCTATAATGACGAGAGCGGCGAAGTGGTGGCACTTGAACAACAGCTTATTGATGAGGCACTCAACGAAATAAGCGACAAGGATATTAAGCAAAAAGAGCGTGAGAATATTGCTAAAGTGCGTAAGCAGAACGCAGATAACTTTGCTAAACGCTATATTCAGACTTTGCCAGCAGGCGAAGTTATGAAGCCGAGAAGATTTGCTATGGCAGAACGCAGAGCGGCGGCTAATGCAAACAAGGCTGCGAAAGCTGGCCTTTTGGAAGAAGCGGCTATGTATAAGCAACAGCAGATGATTAATCACGCTTTGTATCGTGAAGCAGTCAAGGCCAAACATCAGATTGAAAGCGCAAGAAAGTACGTCAGAAAGCAGATGCACAGCAAGAAAGAAGTGTGGGGAACAGAGCAGCACTTCTTCCAGATGTGCGCATTGCTGGAGCGTATGGGCTATCACCGCAAGGACTTTAACACCAACGGCAGAGAAGTGCAGCCGCTTAGCGATTACATTGCAGAGATGCAGGCAAAGTACGGTGACGAAATTATTTCTATGCCGGAGTTTGTTCTGAACCCGAATAATGATTTGACCAATGCGCCGCAACTTAGCCTTGCGAACTATATGGACGTTATCGACGCACTGAAAAACATTCGTGCTATTGCAAAGCAGGATACGCAGATGAACAAAATTGCTGCCGGTGAAGCCTTTGAACAGGTTAAGGCTGATACGATAGCGCACCTGCAAGAATTGCCGGTAGAGTACGAGGCGGAGATTGGCAGCGACAGTAAAAAGAGCCTGCGTAAGCGAATTATTGACTGGCCTAAAAATATCATAGCTACACTGCGTAACGCTGATAACTTCTTCTTGATGATGGATAATTGGACGGAAGGTTATTTTACTAGGGAGTTTTACAACAAAATCAACCATTGTGCAGATATGGAAAGCACGATGCTTGAAAGTTACCAGAACGAGCTTATAGATGCTTTACAGAAATGGGAGCCGGACAAGAAAGCAGGCATTGCGCATGATACAAGGATTTACTACGAAGAGCTTGGCGGTAGCGCAGATAAGCATGCTTTGATTGCTATGCTGTGCAACCTTGGCAGTGATAGTAACGCCGCAAGGCTGTGTTCACAAAAACCGGTAGGCGTAAAAAATTCTGATATATGGGTGGAAGAATCGGAGCTTATCGGCAGAGAAGAAGCGATGCTACAAACCAAACAAAACCTTATAGAGTTTTTGTGTAAGCATCTGACTAAAGCAGATATTGCCTATGCGCAGGCACGTATCAATGCAGCAAGTAAATTCTGGCCTATGCTGGCAGAAGTCAATCGCAAGACAAAAGGCTTTGAGCCGCCGAAGATTGAAGCGTCACCGCTGGTGCTGAAGCTTGCAAGCGGCGAAAGCGTAGTATTTGACGGTGGCTACTTCCCGTTGGAACGTGATAAACGCACCGGCAGTATGCCCGGAAAATTTGACAGAATCGACAGCACCGAAGAAGGCAACAGACCGCCACAACGGACTTTGACTACTAATACCGGGTCCAGTAAGTCACGTATTGGCGGCAAATATCCCGTAGACTTATCGCGTGGCAGTGAGGTTACGGCGGTAAAAAGCACTATTCACGATATTTGTTATCGTGAAACAATGCTTGATTTCAGAAAGATACTGAACGATGAGGATATTTACCGCAACATGGTTGAGCGTTTAGGCGACACCAACGTAAGACTTTTGAGAGAGTTTTTGCAGGCTTGCGCTAACCCATACGGCAATAAGACAGCGTATATGGCCGAAAAGACATTTACGAAGATTGCCGACGCTTTGCGTAATGTTGCAACAAATGCGGCTATTATGTTTAATTTTAAAACGATAATGCAGAACACTACTAACATATTTCTTTACGGCAATAGCACAAAAGGCTTTACTCATGCCGACGCTTTCAGAGCCTTACTTCGCAGTTTTACAAGTGAAGGCAGAGCAGAAGTAGACGCTATTTGTGCCAAAAGCGCATTTATGCGTGAGCGTTCGCAAGTGCCAGACATTACGTTAAGGGATATTCAGAACCGTTCTGACCTTAACCCGATTGAAAAAAGGACGCTGAAATATGGTGCAATGCTGTTAGGTTACACTGATATGATGACTGCAAAACCAGTATTTGCAGAAGCATACATGAAGAAAATCAACGAAGGCAAAACAGAGCAGGAAGCACTAGACTTTGCGAACACTGTTATTCGCCGCACGTTAGGCAGCAGCCGTATTCATGATGTATCAAGTATGCAACGAAATAGCGGCTTATTCAGATTGTTTACGATGTTCCAGGGATTTTTCAACACACAGTTTAACCAATGGGACAGAGAAGCACATATCGCCAAAAGGTTATGGAATAGCGGCGAGAAAAAAGAAATGGCTGAACGGCTGATTGCTTTTGCTGGTGCCAAATTTCTCGGCGTGTGCTTGCTGAACGTGGCTATTGCAGAGCTTTCTTTGACTGCTCCTTTTGAGAAAGACAAGGACGGCTATCGCAAATTGTCAAAAGAGCTTATCAACTACCCGTTGTCTATGGGTGGACCTTACGGCCAATTTGCAAATATCGGCATACAATGTCTGTTAGGTATGAGGAACTATGGCTACAGACTGACTGCGGCGCAAGGCTTGATTGATAAAGGCTTTACTGTTCCAAGACGCTTGAATGACGTTGTGGAAGGCAAGACAGAACCCGGCGAGTTAATAGAACAAGCAGCATATGTCGGCGGTGCATTTCTTGGCGTTCCTAGCGGCATCTTCAATATCATATTCAACAGCATAGATATTGCTGCTGATGATATGGACTTTGAGCTGCAAGATATTTACAAACGCAGACCGAAAAGCGAACGTAAAAAAGATTGACAAAGATTTCACAAAGTAGCATAGATATAACCTTTTGAAAATAGGTATATAATTAGTTAAAGTGAATTTATTAAAAGTAGATATATTTTTATATATCTACTTTTCTTTTGGCAAAAACAATAAAAGGAGGGGAGCTATTATGCTTGCTCATGTCGATAACAGAATCACATATAGCGGTAACGGAAATGCAACAGAGTTTGCGTATCAGTTTAAAATTTTAGACAGAACAGACATTAAAGTTATGCTGACAGACGCAGACGGCAAAGAAAAGCTGCTGACTAAAGATTATTACGTTGATGTTGAAAAGAATGTTGTACGTTATCCAGGTTATGCAGTCGGCGCAGAAGTGCCGGAGAGTGAACGGCCGCCGGCGTTGCCGACAGGTTGGAAACTGACGATTTATAGGGAAGTGCCGGTAACGCAGGAAACGGATTTGCCAGACCAATATCCTTTTAACCAGGTTGAGGCAATCGGTGACAAATTGACGATGATTGCGCAACAGCTTACCGATACTACCGACAGAAGTTTGAAAATCGGTGTAAGCAAAAGTACTGATATTGATACTGTAATCCCGTGGGAGAACGGCAAGAGCTTTAGAATTAGCGACGACGGAAAAAAACTTGAATTGTCGGAAGACCCGGCAAAGGTTTTGCCATTGGCGCAAGGTGTTTACGCGCAGACTCAAGCACAAGCACAGAGTGCCGCTGCAAGCGCAACTGCGGCAGCAAAGAGTGAAGATAGTGCATTCGAATCAGCAGGCGTAGCAGGTAACAGCGCACAGTACGCGAGCTTATCTGCTGCAAGCGCTGCTGAAAATGCGGAGCTGACGAGTGGTTATAAGCAGGAGGCATTAACCGCCAAGGCTGACGCTACGGCATCTGCAACCAACGCAAAGGCAAGCGAAGCCAATGCCAAAATTAGCGAAAACAACGCAGAAGCCAGCAAGGAAGCGGCACAGTCTGCTGCTACTACTGCTAGTAACTTTGCGTCTGCTGCAAGAAACAGCGCGAATGAAGCACAGACCTACAGTAACAATGCAAAAACCTACATGGACAATGCTAAAAATTATAGTGAGAATGTTAATGTGTTTGTTCCTAGTGTGTCTACGGAGGGTGTCTTAAGTTGGACGAATAAAGCTGGACTGACTAACCCCAAAAGTGTGAATATTAAAGGCGCAAAAGGTGATACAGGTACTGCTGCGTCTATCAAGATTGGTAGCGTGACTACAGGTGCAGCAGGTAGTAATGCAAGTGTTACCAATAGTGGCACTGCTAGTAATGTTGTTTTGAATTTTACGTTGCCTAGAGGTAAAGATGGTGCTGATGGTGGCGTTACTGTTGATGCTGAACTGTCTGATACTTCCACTAACCCTGTCCAAAATAAAGCTATCTATAATGCACTGCTGAATAAAGTCGGGACTGATATTTTCTCTGGTTTCGCTTTAATGGGTGCAACCTCTACAATAGCATGGCGACAAGGCTCGCAGGCTATAGGTTCAATTAATGCTACTAATTATACAGGCACAGCAGCTAGAGCTACACAAGATGGCGCAGGCAATGTAATTACTGAAACTTATGCTACTAAAGCTGATATTAATGGGGTAGTTAAAACCGTTAACAATACTGCTCCCGACGAAAACGGTAATGTAACTATTGCTGTTAGTAGTGGTGACGGCGTTAGCACATCGGAATCTAACACGTGGACGGCACAGCAGCATTTCCATGACCTTATGCTCAACCGAGAGAAGTACACTACTTATGTTGTCAATAGCACATCCGATACACCTATAACCTCCACGATGGTTTATGCTGTGACAAGTGCATTTACACTTGACCTTGCTACTTTGGCTGGGGCATTAAGTGCTAGTCAATCATCCGTATTTACTGCATATTTTGCTGCAAATGCAGATTACAGTTTGACCATAAGTAATGCAGGAAAATTAAAATATGTTGGTAGCGCAAGTGACGTAGCTATTACAAGTGCAGGATTGCTCCTTAACATTTGGATGAGCAAAGATAGTGGAGGTACGTTGACGAGCATTGTACAAGCTAACAAGTTAGGAGGTGACGTATAATGGGACTTAATAGAATGATGATGGGAAAAAGTGAAGTAAAGGTTGAAGATGGTAGCAAGCATTGGACTTTTAAGGAAGCAGATAATAAAACAATTTCTTTTACTGTTCCAAAGGGGATTAAAAGAATCAAAGTGGTTGCAGTAGTTGACTATGCTGAAGGTACCGAAGATTATTCAAGTTTTTATGCAAATATTAAAAATACAATAAATAATAAAATTTGGGGTGAAGGCATTTCAGAATGTGAGATGCTTGAAAATATAAACCACGTAGATATTGATTCTATTGTAGGTGTAACCCCAAATAAAACCTATACATTGCATTTTGACTGTTATTATACAACAGATGGTGTAACTTTTTCATGGGGTAAAGCAATAAATGCGATGACACCCACAGTTGAAGATTATTAAGCAAAGGAGAAACAAAATGCAAACAAAATATAAATATAAAGACCAAACCTATTCTAACATTTACCTACTTTCAGAAGCCTTAGGGCAGGAAGGTATCTTTATACCTCTTTCTATCTCCGAGGAAGCCTTGGCAGAATTAAATGTTACTGTTACGCATGAGGAAGAACCCTTAGAAGTAATTAAGCAACGTAAGATTACAGAGCTGAAATATCAGCGTGATAAAGCAGAGGTTACTCCCATTGAATACAATGGACATAGTTATGACTTTGACAGTAAAGCCCGTGACCGAATCAGCGCTGCAATTATTGCGCTGGAACTGCAAGGCGAGGGAGCTACAATAGAGTGGACCACGGCAGATAATGCCGATACGCCAGTAACTGCTAACGATTTAAAGATGATTATTGCTGCCGTGGCGGTGCGCTCAAACAAACTGCATATTGCATATCGTGTAACAAAAGAAAAAGTTGAGGCAGCAACTACGGCAGCAGATGTAGAAGCCGTGATATTTAAAGTTTAATTATAGGGGTGTAGCAGATGATAGAACAATCTTTAGATGCGGCGTTGAACTCCGTGATTAACGTTGTGTTCGGTGGCGTAATAACGCTGCTAATTACCATGTACCGTCAAAAGAAAAAAGAAAATGACGCACTAAAAGCAGGCTTACAAGCGTTGCTCCGCGACAGAATAATCCAGGCTTATAATCACTATGTCCAGGATAAAGGCTGGATACCAATCTACGCAAAAGAAAGCATCGACGCCTGCTACCGGAGTTACGAGGCGCTTGGAGATAATGGCGTCATTGATAGTTTAATGGAGCAATTAAATGAACTGCCTAACTATGATTTAAAAGGACATGATGAAAAATGCAAGGAGTGTAAGTGTCATGCGTAAATTGATTAACATGTTGAAAAAGAACGATAACGCTTACAGCGTAGGCAGAATCTGCGCTGTGATTGGCTTTGTTGTTTGGGTGCTGGTGACTTTGTGGCTGGCGTTTTTTGCCCGCACTTGGGGCAACTACGAAAGCTGCACGCTGGGCATGGTAGCGCTGCTGTTGGTTCAGTTGGGGAACAAGGCGATTGAAACGAGAACTTTTAAAATCACGAAGGAGGAATAAACAATGATTATTACAGGTATGGCACATTTTGAATCCGTGTGTAAAAACAAATTAGTAGAGTGGTACAACCATAATAGCAAAGAGCATATTACCCTTGAGAATGTGTTTGTGGTCTGGGCGTGCAAGACGTTGCAGAATTATAAGGCGTTACTGTCTACGACCTTGAGCGGTGATGGCATCTATGCGGAGTACACCTATAACGGCGACAAGCAAGAGATGTATGAGGATGTATATAAGAAGACTTCCAACCGCTGCTTAAAAAGTGAGTGAGGTGATAGCTATGGACTGGAACAAAAATCTTGCAACGGAAATCGCCAAAGGCTTAATCGCGACAGGCATCGAGGGCGGTTATGACAGCATCGCCAAATCAACCGCCTATAATTACCCGTCAATCGGTGTGAGCCAATGGGAAGGGAATAGAGCCGATGAGCTTTTGAGAGCTATTCCCGGCGGTGAAGAATTTATTGGCAGAACTTATATTGATATTAAAGCAAGCGGCGAGCTGCCGATGCTTAAAGAGTTGTTAAGAAGTGAAGCAGGACAGCAGGCACAGTTGGAACAGCTTTCCCGTGACTGCCTGCAATACGTCGATGTGCTGCAGCAGGTGCCGACGTTGGACGATACACGCTGCCTTATTTATGCTGGTATGTGGTGCCCAACTAGCACTTATGTTGTAAAGCGTTTTTTAGAGAATCGTTTTGAGCGCGTCAACCTGCGTAGTCTGGAGGCACTTTACAAACTGTTTAAGAATTACTATTGGATTGCTGCTGATGTTGGTGAGATGTATAGAGCAGGTTATGCCAATAGAGCACGTATTACTTATGAGTATGTTGCCGGCATTGATTTGACAACACCATACGGCATACCTGCTTATGGCTATGCTGGCAATGGAAGATAAGGAGGTGAAATCATGGAAGAATTAAAAGCTTTTGTTGCTGACAAGAAATTTTTAGTAGGCCTTGTTTTAGGCTTTGCTCTTGGCGCGCTGCACCATTATTTCGGATTATAACAAACTACCAGGCACATAATAACAATCTTCTACAAGAAGGCGCAAATTGCACAAAAATACTTCGCCTATGAGCGTTTTAAATTTAGTGCCGCTTATGATTTATCCTACGGCGAGCTAAAGCCGCTTGTAGGCGAAGTTTGTGCTTCTGACACGATTTATTATATTTTACAAATATAGACATTTACATGAGGTAATAATGAAAGATGAAACAAGACGCAAGATTGATAGAGCCGTTAAGATTAGTCTTATTGTTGCTGGCCTTCTGCTTATCTGTAATGACGTGTACTGGCGCTGGCACGGCGGAAGCGGCACCCAAGCAGATAACAATGTCAATCGAACAATGGAATCAATTCAAAAATCAAACGAATCTGCTGGAAGCGAAATTGAATCTGGCAGACGAGAAATTGAAACAGCAGAAGAACACGTCAGCAGTTCTGTTGACGCAATTAAGCGAAGCGAAGAAGCAGCTCACTCTAACGCAAGAAGCGCTGACGAACTCCAAGCGCTCATTAGTGAATGCAAAGGAATCGTTGAAGCGCAGCGAGGAATTATACGAGACGTTGATAGAGCAAATGGAATACGACCGGAAGAGAACGAACAGAATTAAGTATCAGCGGAATATTTATGCAGGTACTGCGTTATTCTTCTTGCTTTGCGCAGCTGCAAAATAAAATTATTGGATGGTGTTACGATGGATGAAAAGGAACAAATACCAGCAGGCATTATTACAATGTTATTAAAAGGTTATGTAGAAACTATTGCTTTCCAAAGAAAGATAATCTGTGCCGCTTTGTTTGGATGGGCGGCAACAGCTATAGCTTTTATTTATTTAGGTAGGTGACAATAAAATGGACACACTGCTGAAGAACACGCGTGACTGGCTACAAACATCAACGCGGCGTTCTTTCAGCGCGGTATTGGAAGAAGCAAAGATAACACCACGGCAGGTAGAAATTTGCGAGCTGAAATTTGTAAAAGGCTTGACTAACTATCAGATAGCTATGCAATTGAATGTATCTGTCAAAACAGTGGATAAGGAATTGAATACTGCGTATAAACAAATAACAAATGTATTATCATTCCTTTAAATGCAACGAGCCGCCTTTTATGGCGGTTCTTTTTTTATGGGGAATTTGTAGGGATTGGTTTGCTAAAAAACAGCTAAACTATAAGTGAGGTGATAAGTATGTACGGACAATATAACCCTTATATGGGCGCAACACCGCAGATGCAGCAACGGCTGAATTATTTGCAGCAACAACAGCAGCAGATGTACCAGCCAACTATGCAGCAGCCTATGCCTATGGCATTGAAAGGCAGAATTGTTACCAGCATGGATGAAGCAAAGGCAGCTCAAATTGACTTGGACGGAACGAGCACTTTCTTCCCTTGCCCTGCCGAAGGCAAGATTTATGAAAAGCTTATAGGCTTGGACGGCTTGCCGATTTTCAGAGTATACCAAATCAACAATTCGCAGAAGCAGCCTGCGTATGCTGAACAAAACATTGTAGATAGATTAGTAGAACGTGTGGACAGATTGGAAAAGCAGATTGGAGGAATGAACCATGAACCCGATGCAGATAATGGCAATGTTACAGAACAGCGGTAATCCTATGATGATGCTTACGCAATTAGCACAGCAGAATCCTATGATGAGCCGCGCAATGCAAATGGGGCAAGGCAAGAATGAAGCACAGTTAAAAGAAACTGTACGTAACCTTGCAAGGCAACGTGGCATGAGTGACGAACAGTTTACTCAGTTTTTAAGTCAATTCGGTTTAAAGCTCTAATGCGCGCAATGAGCTTTACATATAATTCCTGGAGGTGAAATTTTATCATGGAAGGTGCAAACATTGTTCCGGTAATGGACATGAATCGAAACAACAACTACGGTGACTGCTGGGGCGGCGGTATGTGGTTTATGTGGATTATTGTTATCTTTGCCTTAATGGGCGGCTGGGGCGGTAATTGGAATAACCGCGGCAATATGGGTGCTGAAATTTTTGCAAATGGCAGCATGACACGTGACCAAATTGCGGACCAATTTTCTATGCAGGATATTAAAGAAGGTATTCGCGGCGTTCAGAATGGCTTATGTGATGGCTTCTACGCTCAGAACAGCACTATGCTGAATGGTTTTAACGGTGTGCAACGTGATATTATGCAGACCGGTTATCAGTTAGGCAGTCAGCTTTCCGAAAATCGTTTTGCTCAACAGCAGTGCTGCTGCGAAACTAACCGTAACATTGACGCAGTGCGCTATGAGAACGCGCGTAATACCTGCGATATTGTCAACGCAGTAAAAGAGGACGGCGAAAAGACCAGGGCAGTTCTGATTGCCAACCAAATCCAAGACCTGCGCGACAAACTGGCAGACCGCGACCGCGACTTGCAGACCGCTAACTTCCAATTAAGTCAACAGGCACAGAGCGCTGCCCTTATCGGCACTTTAAGACCTTATCCGCAGCCCGCTTATATTACCAACAGCCCGTATCAGAGCATCGCTGCTAACGTAGCTGGCGCTTGTGGCTGTACTTATAATGCAGGCTAAAATAATAAGTTATGTGCATTAACTGCACTGCAAGGGACGGTGCAAGCCGTCCCTATTGCTTTGATAAAAGAGGTGAAAACAAATGATTTGCAACCAAAAATCTGCATTAACAACTGTTGCAACGGCGGCGCAGACTGTTGCAGCGAACGGCTTTGTCGGCTTTCCTACTAACAATCTTCTGACTGGCGTATCTATTAAGCATACGGCAGGAAGTACAAGCGTTAACCTTATCCAGGGACTTTACCTTGTGACTTTGAACGCTGATATTACCCCGACTGCGGCAGGCGATATAGGTTTAAATCTTCTTCGTAATGGTGTAGCAGTACCGGGAGCAGAAGCAACAGTAACCGGTGCTACAGGTGATACTTATAATATCTCCTTTGCTACATTACTTAGAGTATTGCCTAGTTGCTGTGTGATTGATAATAATGCAGCGTTGCAGGTGCAGGCTACGGCAGCAGGCACTATCAGCAATGTATCTTTGAGCGTTGTAAAAATGGCGTAAGGGGGCGACGTTATGCACAAACTAAAGAAATATTGGGAGAAGGTAAGCGCCGACCCAGTAAAGATAGAAGAGATGGAAGAAATAGTTTGTGAAGCTTTGGAGGAAATCCGCGGCCGCTGCCCGAGGCTGTTTTGGGACACCGCTTATAAGCTGCATTGTGTGGCTTATGGCCCTCATTTTGACGAGCATCTAGCGAAGAAAGCTGTTGCCAGAATGAAGAATGTTGACGGCTCTAGCGGCGAGCATTGGACATATGAGCAGACAAGTCAGCTTGCAGACCAGCAAGGCATAACACAAAAAGCTGATTGGTACTATGTCATGAATATGCTCTACTCCGACTACTCCGAGATTTACGGCAGCGACATCAATATGTATATCCGTGTAGCAAAAGCCTATATGCGCGACCCTGACGCACCGGAAGGCAAGGTGTTTGACTTGTGGCTTGCGCAGATGGAAGCCTAACTGTAAGCCTTAAAGCGATATGAGCACATATAAAGTACATATAGTATGCAACAGGTATGTAACAAATAGCGTAAAGAATGGCTTAAAATAAGGGTATTAAATTTACCAAACGTTAATAGAGAAGGCTATCTCAATCAATCACAAATCGCAAGAAAAGCCCGTAACCATGCAGGTTGCGGGCTTTTTCTTCGCCTCCATTATTTTCAAAAAGTGTCCACAGCTCATAGAAAATCAGCTACGTATGTAACGAGTATGCAACACATATGTAACACGTATGTAACAAACTATATTAAATTTATAGCCTCTAACAGTTGCTCTAACGTCTTATGAGTGTAAACTCTTTCCGTTACGTCGGAGCTGGCGTGCCCCAGAATTAGCTTCTTGATTTTTACATTTACGTCTTTATCATCAAGCAGGCTTGCGCAAGTGTGGCGGCCGTCACCGGGCAAGTGGTCCATCTTAAACATATTCATTACCGGTTCCCAATATCTGCTGCGGTATGTGTCATAGGATATATTCTTGCCCCGTTCATCAGAAAAGATATATTCGCCGGTGCTGCGTTCACAAGCATCCTTGAAGAAGTCGAATATTTTATCAGCAATAGGAATTCTTCTGCCGCGGCCTGCCGCAGTTTTCATGCCGCCAACGAAGAATTTATTTTCAAAGTCGACGTTCGCCTTCTCAACCTTCACTAGCTCGGTGGGGCGCATGCCGGTATAACAGAGGATAAGCACGGCTTGCACTTTTATATCCTTGCTGTTTTCCCATAATATAGCAAGCTCCTTTTTAGTAAGCGGATTGTGTATTCTGCTTTCAACCTGGGGCGGTAGGCTAGTAAGCTCAACATAATTTTTTACTATAATATCATTAGCAAGCGCATATTTGGCCATCAGATTACATACGATTCGGATTGCCTTCTTGGTAGCGTAGCCTTTGTCGCAGTCATTTATGACTTGCTGAAATTGCGCGGTCTTAATATCTTTGAACGGTATATCCCATAGTGGCGCGCAGCGCTTATATGCTGCCTTATATTGGTTAGATTGCTCTTTGCCGTCAACGTAGGTTGCGGCTTCCCATCTCTCGTGTACCTGGGCAAACGTCAAGCCCACACTTTCAACATCATAGGGCGATTGATTGTATTCGGCTAGGGCAGTAAGTGCTTCTGTGCGCTTTGCATAGTAGCCTAGTATTTTCATAAGCTGGCGGCCGTCATTGGTAAAGCCCGTTGTGATGCGGACCATATACGGTCGCCGCCGGTTCCCGGTCAGCTTCGTAACGGAACCATAGCCGTTAGGTAATTTCATGTTTAGTTGCTCCTTCCTTTTTCAGTTGTTGCATTTTTTGCAACAGTTGTGGATAAACTGTGTATTAATTCTTTCAAGCGTTTATATGAAGTTATTATTCACAAATTAAACATATTATCATGATATAATATAAGTAGGTGTTCGGGGCGGCTGTGCGGTCCGGTGTAGGCGCAGTAGACGGCGCAGTTTCCGCGAACACTGATACAAGCACTATAGTACCTTCATTTTTTCGGGGTGTTGAAATGAAGATGCAATCTTGATTCCCTTCTTTCTCCTTTTTTCTAGGTTTTCATGTTTTCCAGATTTTTTTCATCAAGACAAACCTCCTTTCGAAATTGTGTTTAAGGTTCGGCAAAAACAACAGCAACAATAGCTCACGTGTACGGCGTGGGCTATTGTTGTTTTTGTTTGAAAATATCGTTGCTTATTGCTGCAATGGATTCGGGCCATATTCGTTTGCACCGGGATTGCCTTTTTTACAAAACAAATAGAGCAGTAGAAGAAAGTAGAATAGCGCAACAGTGTTGCTTGCAAGGAACATTGCTAATGTCCATCTTGAACTTTTATCAATATCATGAAAGCGTCTGTTTGTGTTGGCGTATAAGAAGAGTGTAAAAGGGAACATAAAGACAAGCATTAATGCGCTATATAGAGAAACTTTTTCTAGTTCACTTGTTGAACCTGCTAACCATGAAAAGAATACCGCTACCAGAATAATTCCTAAATATGCAATAGCGGTTCTTTTAATAAAAACTTTTCTTCCTATTCTGCCTTTGAAAGTAAAATAATTATCGTCAGACGGAACGAAGTCGTAATTTTGGTTGGCCTGTTGAATTGGTGCATCAACAGGCTTCTTTGCAAACATCTTTTTTATTTTTTGGGGCAGTTCTAATATAGTTTCGCATAACGAATTAGGAATAAGAGATATACACACGGTAAAGATTAGCACACCAATAAGATAAGGATTCCCGTTAAGCAACTCATAGAAAAACTCTATTGGATTAAATCTCATTATAAATACTCTCCTTTGTAATAAAAAAATAATGGGCAGCTTTTAGACTGCCCATGTCACGCCTTGCGCCAATGGCACAGCGAAAATTGTTTGATAGAGGTTCTTAATCTGTAGGCTTATAGTGTCACTGTCAACCATGTTAACCACCTCACTTTCTGTCTTTATTTGATTTAATAATAGCACATTTAAATGTAAACTGCAATTCAAATAATTACTTTTCCTAAAACTCTTTATAATGAGCGAGCTTAGTGGTAGAATATAAATAGGTTCTTAAGTTGTAGGCCTGCTTTAATTTGAATGGAGGGCACAATGCAGGTTTTATTGAGTAGGATAATCGGTATATTGCAGGAAGTGAAAGATGAAGAAACGCTGGCTGTCATATACAGCTTTATCCTGGGACTTGTAGACGAAGATTGATTTTTTATTTGCTGCACTAATTTAAAAGGCATAGCAAAATCCCCCGTACCGCGGATGGTACGGGGGATTTTTTATTTGCCGGTTATTTGCTTTTTGCCAGATTGTGAACGAAATCTTCAAATAAAGTTTTCATCTCGGGCGGCAGTTTGAGATATTCCAAAAATAGATTCTTGGTAAACTCATCATCTGTCTTCAGCAGCTTGCCAACTTGCAGTGCTAATTCTTCGTTGGTCGTGTTCCTGGCACGGAACATATTTCCTTCGCCAGTACGTAGCCAATCTTCATTAACATAGAACACACGGCAAATATCACGAATGGACCTATCAGTTATATTGTAAGTACCGTTTTCATAGTTGGCAAGCGTGGACCGTCCTATTTGCATTTTCTCTGCGAACTCCTGCTGATTTAGTTTTAAAGCTTTGCGCAATAGCTTTAAACGCTCATTCATTACAAACCACTCCTTTCTAGTGTTGCCACCAAACATTACGTGCTTATTTTAACATATAAAGAAAAAAAGTACAAGAAAAATGTTTGAAATAAGAAAATACATATTGACGCAAACAGAAGAAGAGAGTATAATAAAACCATGATATGTTTGATGCAAGCTATAAAAGTTTGAGTAAAACAGATTGCTGTATACTGTTTCTTGTATCTTACAAAAAATGGAGGTGAGAACAATGGAAGTAAAAGAGATGCTTGCTGAAAAGCGTGTAAAGCGCACGGCGGTTGATATGTCCAAGCTTAAAGCGGACGGCCTTATGGTTGCGGCCGCATATATGCAAGGCTTGCAAGCTGCCGTAAGACTGTGCGAACAGCAACAACAGGTAGTCGGCCAGTAGTAGGGCTGAAATAGAAACAAGCCCCGCGCCTAGCGTCGGCGCGGGCAGGAGGTGTGCTTTGAATAGTAGGACCGACAAAGACTTGAAAAGAATCATGGGCGCAATCCGGTGTGATACGCTGGAAGAAAAAGCTGAAAAGAAAGAACGCGCAGGAGCTATTGAAAGAGCTGAAAAACGCTACGAAACGGCAATGCGCTTTATGAAAAGGAGGAAATAGAAATGCTTGGAAACGTTCCTATTAAAACAGCCGCACGGCTCATGCAAAAAAGCGAAATGTTTGTGCGTATGGGCCTGCGTAGTGGCGCCTTGCCGTTCGGTGTGGCCTTCCACGCGAGCAGTAAAAAGAACTGGACTTATCATATCAGCCCCGCAAAATTTTCCGCATACATGGGCATTACGCCTCTTGAATTGGAAGAAGAAGTGTGGAGGTATGACTGAGTGACTAAGAAGAAAAGAAGATGTGTTGTATGCGGCAAAGATTTGTCGCACATGAACTTCTCTAAAGTAGTAGATAAGGAAAGCGGCCTGCTTGTTACCGTGTGCAGCGGAGGCGAGTGCTGGCGCAAGATTGTTATGAAAGGATGGGGCAAATGAGTAAGACTACTAAGGCTTTTATTATCACTGTTATTCTGCTTGCTGGTCTTGTCTTTCTGACCGGTGGCAGCGCCGCAAAGATGGCTGCTAGGGCACATGGTTTTTTGTTCCCTAGTTATAAGCAAACGTTGGTTGCCTACACCGTAGGCGAGGGACAGACGCTGTGGGAGATTACCGGGCGTTACATGGACCAGCAGGATAAATACCGTGATTGCCGTGAGTTTATGCACGACATAACAGAGTACAACAATCTGAACGGCGTGAAGTGGTTGCAAGCGGGACAACAAATTGTTATTCCGTTATATAAAGAAATTTAAGGAGGCATGAAAATGAAGGGCAAATTAATTATGACCGTCGAACAGGCGGCCGACCGCGTGGCGTGGGAACGCGTCCGCAATAGCGGTATCGGCGGTAGCGACGTAGCCTGCATCATGGGACTTAATCCCTGGAAAAGCGCTTACGCACTCTACGCTGAAAAACATGGTGACGTTGAGCCAGAGGACCTTTCCAATAATGAATTCGTTTATTGGGGTACGGTGCTTGAACAGGTTGTAGCTGACAGATTCTGTGAGCTGACCGGCAAAAAGGTTCGCAGATGCGGCACATTGCAGGATGAAAGCTATGAGTTCATGCTGGCGAACGTTGACCGCCTTGTGGTAGGCGAGAATGCAGGCCTTGAATGTAAGACCGCGAACGGCTTTAAGTCGAAAGATTGGGACGGTGACGAGCTGCCAGACAGCTACTATTGCCAGTGTCAATGGTACATGGCTATTACCGGCTGTGACAAATGGTACATCGCCTGCTTAATCGGCGGCAACCATTTTGTATGGAAAGAAATTCCCCGTAACGATGAGTTTATTTCAGATATGAGAGCGCAAGCGATTATATTCTGGAACAACCTGCAAAACGATATTCCGCCGGAGGTTGACGGCAGCGAAAGCACTGCCGCAACCATTGACAAAATGAATAAGGATAAGTTAGCGGTTGACAGTATCGCACTGCCTAGCGCAGCAGAACAATACATTAAGTGTATTGACGGACTGACGGCAACGAAAAAGGTACTGGAAGAACAGTTAGCGCAGGCACAAAACGCCTTGAAGCTCATGCTGAACGGCAGCGAAAGCGGCGTGTTTATGGATAGAAAAATTACCTATATACAGATTGCCGGAAGAGTAACGCTGGACAAAAAGGCACTGAAAAAAGACCTGCCGGACGTGTACGAAAAGTATGCCAAGGTTGGCAAGCCTAGTATGAGGTTCACGTTAAAATGAGCCTTACAGAGCAAGAGAAATTAGGCGTAACCTTGTTCCATAAGCGGAAGGAATTAAGCCTGCTGCAAGGTGAAGTTGCGCTAATGGTTGGCGTGGAAAAGCCGACCATTAGCTCATACGAATGCGGCGTAGTTAAAAATATTGCATTGCGTACACGTGTAAAATTGGCACAAGCATTAGACTTGTCGCTGGAAGAAATTTTGTATGACAGTGAAAAAGATTGTTTGAAATTAAGGAGGTTAAAAGAAGATGGCAACTATTAACGGTATTCAAAAAAGAAATAATAGCAGTACTGCAAAGGCACCGTCGCCTTTAAGCTTAGCGATTAACAGCGCAGCGGTCAAAGAACGTTTCGAAAAAATGCTTGGTGAAAACGCCGGCAGTTATCTGTCTAGCGTGTTAACAGTATACAACAACGATAAACTTTTGCGCGCAGCGGATTATCATACTGTGCTTGCAGCAGCAGCTACGGCAGCAAGCCTCAAACTTCAAATCGTGCCAACTCTCGGCGAAGCATATATTGTTGCTTATGCCGGTATAGCTCAATTTCAAATTGGATACAAAGGTTTAATTCAGCTCGCTATGCGCAGTGGGTATATGAAAAAAATTATCATGGTGCCAGTTTATGAGGGAGAGTTGAAACATTGGAATAAATTCGATGAGACTTATGAACTCGGCGAAGCGGTAAGTGATAATGTAGTGGGTTACTTCGCGGCCATCGAAACAGTTGGCGGTTTTAGAAAAGCGCACTATTCAACCAAAGAGCAGGTACTTGCTCACGCAAAACGCTTCAGCAAGGCGTTCAATAAAGGACCTTGGAAAACTGACTTTGACGCAATGGCCTGCAAAACAGTCTTGTTGCCTATTTTGAAAACATATGCACCTAAGTCTATCGAATTATTGACTGCCTTTGAAAATGACGGAAAAGCCGCTGTGCTCAACGAAGAAACCGGCGAGGCTGAATACATCGACGTTGACGCAGAGAACGCTACAGAGCAAGCGCAGGAGCTTACAGAGGGCGGCAAAGTTGATACTGCTACCGGTGAAATCTTCACGGCAGAAGAAATTGAAGCAAGCATGAAATAATAAAAAACATCGGGGACAAAATGTCCCGAAAAGCGGGGACAAAATGTCCCCCAACTTTGGGACAAAATGTCCCCTAAAAATTTGAAAGGAGCGGGACAAAACGTTGAATGTAAAAGCGACACCGTGCGAAAAAAGTAAAGCAATAGTTCTTGTAGGTAAAGGACACTTTGGCTTCAGTAACAAATTTGCGGACGATTTAGAAGAAGCAAAGCCAGATGCTTTCGACTTATTCTTTGAGCTTATCAAGGGAGCAGCTGGACTTCATCTTCTTTCTATGTATTCGTATAGAAAGAGCAATCCGAAACGCTGGTATAGATTTTTGAAGTTCTGCAAGAAGGACGGAAGAATCAAGGTATACCGGAAGAACAATAAAATGGTGTACGAAGTACCTACATACTTTGAGGAGTAAAACATGGCTGGCAGGTATTATTGGTTAAAGCTCAACGAAAACTTCTTTGAAAGTGATGTCGTTGAGTGGCTAGAGGACCAGGAAAACGGCGAAAAATACGTACTCTTGTACCTTAAACTGTGCTTAAAGTCATTGAAAACTGACGGCGTACTTGTTCGGCAGGTCGGCAAAATGACTATTCAGCATACTGCTGAATCAATCGCTAAACAGACGCAATTTGATATTGAAATCGTCGAAAGTGCGCTTGCTTTGTTTGAACAAATTGGCCTTATTGAGAAGAACGATAAAGGCGAAAGCTACTTGCCGGAGGTTGCTAACATGACCGGCAGCGGTAGTGCGTCAGAATCAGCGACGAAGAAAAAGACGCAACGTCAAAATAAAAAGGGACAAAATGTCCCCGAAAAGGGGGACAAAATGTCCCCAGAAAAAGGGACAAAATGTCCGACAGAGATTAGAGATAAGAGTATAGAGTATAGAGATAAAGAAAAGGATGATTATCATCATCCTAAAAGAAATGACGATGACAAGGCAAAAACACATACTGAAATTTTTGCCTTGTGGGAGAAAAACATGATGCCGCTTACTCCAATCGTCGGAGAAAAACTGCAAGCCTTGTTAGGTGAGGTTGGCGAAGCTGCCGTTGAGCAAGGAATACTAGCGGCGGTAGAGCACGGCGCAAGAAACTTTGCGTATGTACAGACCGTAGCAAGAAACTATGCCAGCGGCAACAGCAAGAAGCAAGGCAGGAATGATTATACAGGCATGGACCTAGTGAACGAATTGTACGGAGGCGAAGAAGATGCTGCAACAGCAGAGAATAGCCCAAACGATTGTTAAACTGCAACAGGCAGGAAAACGGATGCCGCAGGATATACGGCCCGGCTTTGACCGCCTGGAAGAAGCGAAAAGAATTCTGTCAGAAACAGTCGACCTTTGGGCGGGAATTTTTAATCAGCAAAATATAGGCCTTGACCGGTGGGAGAAAGCAGAGCAGATTGCGCTTACCTTGACCGGTGCGAACGGCCTTAACGTGAATATAATCAGCCCGGCGCTCATGCAGGCGGCTTTGAAGCAGGCAGAAGAAGCTCATGTGCAGGAGAATATAAACCGCTGCAACATGGAGAAGTTGAGCGACGGCAAGCCGCTTGCTGACAGACTGAACAGTATGCTGCTCAAATGGACAACGGCAAAGCTGGCAGAACACCGGCTCATTATGCCGTATATGCCGCAGGATAAAGCCGTATTTGAATACGGCCGGCAAATTGGCTTGAATGATAACGCTATTGACAATCAATTCCGTATCCTGCAATGCTACATGAATGACTTCGCGTACAGCCGCAAGCATCATGAACCTTGTAAAAGTAAGTTGCTGAAATGTGGCGATGAGCTTACTTTGGAGGTGCTGGCGTGAGGAATTGGGCGGCATGGGTCGGCATGAAGTACGGCACGTTGACCATTGAAAAGTTTTTAGGTTATGAGGACGCACGAAACACTTATTTTTTAGTGCGGTGCGATTGCGGAAAGACAAAAAAAGTTAAAACCGGCGAATTCCTGCGAGGGAAAGCGAAATCTTGCGGCTTGCTGAATTGCAAACGCAAAGTCGCTAGACTGTTAGACTTGCCGCAACCGCCGAAAAGCGACCCGGAGCCGAATAGAGAAATAACAAGCGCGATTGAAGCGCGCATAAAACCTAAATACTTCTGCAAGGCTGTTGCCCCAGAGTGCGTGATAAGTACACTCTTACACATCTGCTGTTGTGAATGCGACAGACCTTGCAAGCGGTGTGAGAATACGCCGCAGAAGTGCGGAGCGAGGGAGAGGGCGAAATGAACTTTGTAGATTTTTTCGCAGGAATAGGCGGTATTCGCTTAGGCTTAGAGCAAGCCGGGCATAAATGCGTCGGCTTCTGCGAGTTTGATAAATACGCCAGGACGGCGTATAAAGCTATGTACGATACGGAAGGAGAGTGGGAAAACCGCGATGTACGAACAGTTAAGCCTTATGATGTTCCAACCGCCGACCTCTGGTGCTTCGGCTTTCCGTGCCAAGACATCAGCGTCGCAGGCAAGCAAAAAGGCCTGCAAGAAGGTGAGCGAAGCGGATTGTTTTACGAAATTATGCGACTGCTTGCCGGACGCAGGCAAGAAGATAGACCCCGATGGCTACTCGTTGAAAATGTTAAAAATTTACTTAGCATTGGAAACGGATTTGATTTCGCGCGGCTGCTGTGTGAAGTGGGGGGGGTACGGGTATTCTCTCCAATGGGATACTCTCAACAGCAAAGACTTCGGCGTTCCCCAAAACAGGGAGCGCGTGTTCATTGTCTGCTATCTTGGAAACATCCGTGGACGAGAAGTATTTCCTATCCGACCAGCAGACGGCGAGAATCCTTGCGAACTCAACGAGATAACACAAGGAGTTGCTGATGCTCAAAGAATTTATGACGGCGGCGGACTAGCAAGAACGCTTAAAGGTGAAAGCGGTGGGCAGGGCGGTAAAACAGGCTTGTATGCTGTGAAAGTGTTAAAGCCGTATGGCTCAACAGGCGGTGTGTGTGGCTTAAAAATTGCCGAAAATAAAACAGGTATAGCGTCAACGTGTGCTGCACGTGATTATAAAGGCATCAGCAGACATAACGGCAACGCTGTTGTATGCATGAGCATCAGAGAACATAAACTGCAAAAGCAGACTTGCTGTGCGGTGCTAACGCCAGACCGAGGAGAGAAACGGCAGAACGGCAGACGTATAAAAGAGCCGGGAGAGCCTAGTTTTACTTTAACGGCGCAGGACCGCCACGGCGTAGCGCTGCTTGATGGGAATATCCGTGTCAGACGCTTAACTCCACGTGAGTGCTGGAGATTGCAAGGTTTTCCCGATGAATATTTTGACAAGGCAAGGGCAGCAGGCATAAGCGATACCCAACTGTATAAGCAAGCAGGAAACGGCGTTACTGTTAATGTGGCACGTGCTATCGGTGAGAGATTAAAGGAGGTTGAAGAACATGATGAATAAAGAAGAAGTTCGCCAATATTGGCGACACCAGAAACGAATGGCGGCCTTAAAAGTTTTTTGTTTATCGCTTATAGGCGCAGCGATATTGATTGCGGGGTGCGGTGAAACGGAAGAAGAGATTAACGCTAACAATGCCAAAAGCAGAGCCGCCGTTGAAACTGCCAGCGCGAATAATAATATCAAAAGCACCGGTAGCGTTATTGCTAAAAAAGTAGGTGGTAGCGCAACGATTATCTTGCCAGACAATCAGAAGTTGCAACTTGTTACATGGAAAAATGACAATATGTGGGTGCTTTATCGTCCTATGAGAGCTGATGAACAGGCGGAAACTTACACTTATCAAGAAGATAGCAAGTTTGGACTTATAGAAGCAAAGATTACCATCCGTGAAGTAAAAAGATAAACAAGGAGGGCGAACAATGGATAAACAAGAAAAATTGTTCAAGGCTGTTAATGCAGAGCTGGAAGAATGGCGGCTTAGCGGCGACGTTGATTGTGGCGCTTATCCCGGTGGCTATTATCCAATGGATGGGCTTAATCGTGGCGATTATCGAGAGATTTAAAGAAAAGGAGTGATAATATGGCTAAAAATCTAATCCCCGAAATCTGTAAGATGCTCGGCGTAGAGATAGGGGAGAAGTTTAAAATCAAGGGGGACGGGCACACCTACTCTATTAAATTAGACGGACTGCATTCCGACCAGTATGCAATGGAAGATGATTATGCTACACTGCTTGACCTGCTTTGTGGCGAGGCCGGAATCGTTAAAATGCCTTGGAAGCCGAAGGAAGGGCAGACAGTGTATAGTTTTTATAGTGTGGGCTTGGATGGTATTTTAAAGGTTGTAGATTTTATTTGGGTGAATGACATTATCACCTTTCAAGCTTTAGTTAAAGCAGGCTGGGTGTATAAAACTCGTGCAGAAGCAGAAGCTGCACTCCCTGCCGTGGCAAAGGAATTTGGCGTGGAGTATGAGCTTTAAAAGAAAATTCAAAAGGAATAATTTTTCTGCAAATCATCTTCCGTGTGAGCGCAAATGCGGCGTTTGTCATGGAAAGATGCAGCTAAAACAAGTCGGTGAAGAATTCATGTATATTTGCGGGTGCGGACGTGTAAAGAAAGCGAAAACTGCAACATGTTGCAAAAATCTCTTGTAAGGTGTGGGCATTGAGAGGTGGTGATATAGTATGAAATCTAAAGCATATGTTTTTGCCAATGCAGCAGACTACGATATTGAAGATATATCGGAGGAAATAACATTCGCTGAAACGTCGGGCAAGGCTAAACAAGATTTTAGCATGGATAGTGGAATCCATTACACGGACATTAGAGTGCAGCGTTTGCCTTGGGCTGACAAATACGGAAGCGTTGACAATATTCCTGTCGAGGAATGGTTAAACCACGGTTGGTATTTTAATTGCTATACCTGTGGCGCAGAGATAGAAGATGTAGCAGACTTACATATCAACAGTAAAGGGTACTGCTGCAAGAAATGTTTTAATGAGTGGGTAGAAAGTGGAAGAGAAAACCGCAACAGGTTGCAAAATCTCTTGTAAACTCCTTTGAAAAAGTTGAGGTGAGATTTATGAAAAGGACAATTGGCAATAAGCTAAACGACTACAAACATTTGAAACCGCCCGGAAGTGAATTCTTGCCACGATTAGTAATGATTAGACGTACCGTAAATGTTGTTTTTAGAAGAGATAGATATGCGTGGCTCAGTTTAAAAAAATTGTTTGTGCAAAGAATGAAAGCAAAGCACCCGGAAGCCGTCAAAAAATGGCCGAAAAATCGTAGACAGTAAGGAGGCAAATATGCTGATTAAGATTGGCGAAACGCAATGGATTAAAGCAAAGAAAATAAATGCACTAAAAACATGTCAAAGAGGCATCAAGAAACAGTGGGATGTTTACGTGCATACAGACAGAGAGAAATGTGTCTATGGCACTTATGATACTAAGGATGAGGCCTTGCACATTCTCGATTACTTGGCTTCAACTATAAACAGTAAAAACAAATAACTAGCCCATGGGTGCGGCGGCTGGGTTGCCGAACGGCAGTAGGTTGCGGACTTGGCAACGGTAGGCCCATTATTGTTATGGACTGATGAAACAGGCCTGCGTAAAATCCAAGAATTCCCACGCCGCCGCTTTTTATAAAGGAGGAATGAAAAATGATTGATTATAAGAAAGCCGAGCAGGCGGATAAATTGTTGTTGGAAAGCGGCGTCCCGTTTATGCTTGCTTACGATGATACTGCTAAACATATGATTTGCCGGGCGTTCGGTAACTATCCGACACTTAAAGAGTTTATCGTGACGATGATGGTGCAGGCGGTAGTAAACGTACAGAGCAAATACGGCGAAGAAGCAGCTATGAAGGAATTAATGGGTATGATGACGGAAGCGGCACAACAGTATTGCGCAGAAACAAAGAAAGGGGCAGAAAAGCATGAGCTCAATTAAACCTGCATTTGTGAATATGGAGCAGCGGGAACGCATAAACAATATCGTGCGTGCTGCTGAACATCTTGAAGAAGTTATTAAACAAAATTGCCCTAAAGGCCGCAACAGAAAAACAGCGTTGCGAAAGCTTGAAGAAGTGGCTATGTGGGCAAATAAAGCAATCGCGTTTGAGGTGCAGCAATGAATGACGATGATGAATATTATCCTTGTGATAATTGCGACAACCTTTGCGACGAATGGGAACGGCAATACTGCTGTGAACTGTGCCGCTATTACGGCGGTGGTGACGAAATGGAATGTGCCCATTGCGACCCGATGAATATTTAAGGAGGGCGAACAATGAATGACGAAAAATTAATTGTCCTGCTGTTTGCGTTTAGGTACGCAGTGCATAGAATTCCCACACAGGCATTGCGTGAAATTCAAAACGAGCTGTTCGATAATCTCCATAAAA